>Ga0209629_10000316_pt1 | contig 25273 bp, 21 predicted proteins | sample TergutCu122P5_FD_187286 | JGI IMG/M metagenome (GOLD analysis project Ga0209629, IMG submission 187286) | Cubitermes ugandensis P5 segment gut microbial communities from Kakamega Forest, Kenya - Cu122 P5 (SPAdes) (version 2) | ecosystem: Host-associated > Arthropoda: Insects > Digestive system...
AGTAGGTGGTCGTTCAGTTTGGAAAGTACCGCGGATGACGGCAAAACCACCCCGGCAGGCGCGCGAAAAAAAGGGGTAATTCAATGCCGGCCCTAAAGATCAGCGAAGCAGGCAGCGTGCAGTTCCCGATGATTGATCACGCCGTCGAAATCGGCTGGACATCACTCACGCCGGTCGAGGCCTTGTTCCGTCGTGGCGACGAATCGGCGCGCATGTTCCGTGGCACGCTGGAACAGAAGATTCTGGCCTTCAATTCGTGGCTGTCCGCGGATGCGACGCGCTCCATCGTGGAAACGATTGATGCGCTGCCCGCCAGCATTGAAGGCAACCGCGAGTTGCTGTCCTGGCTGCGTGGCGAGCGGCAGTGGTATGACGAGACAGAAAAACGCCACCGCGCCGTGACCTTGGTTGATTTCGAGCATCCAGCACAAAACATCCTTCACGTTACCTGGGAGTGGAAGATCAAGCCGCCTGCGCGCAAGGGCAATCGCGCTGACGTGATGTTTCTCGTCAACGGTGTGCCGGTGGCCATCGTCGAGCACAAAAATCCGAAGGATGGCGACGCCATTGAGCGCGCCATCAAGCAACTGCGCCGCTATGAACAGGAAACGCCTGAGCTGCTGGCGACGGCACAGTTGTTCAACGTCACGCATCTGCTCGATTACTGGTATGGCGTGACCTGGAACGTCAACCGCCGCGATATGGCGCGCTGGAAGCAGGCGCAGGAGGAAAGCTATCGTTTCGCGGTGCAGGCGTTTTTCGAGCCGACCGATTTCCTGCGCACCTTGCAGCATTGGATTCTGTTTTACGTGCAGGACGGCGAAACGCGCAAATCCGTGCTGCGCCAGCACCAGCGCCGCGCCATCGACGCCATCCTGGCGCGCTGCGCCGATCCGGCCAAAACGCGCGGGCTGGTGTGGCACACACAGGGGTCGGGCAAGACCTTTACATTGCTTACAGCGGCGCGGCAGATTCTGGAAGACAAGGCGCGCTTTGACAACGCCACGGTCATTCTCGTGGTGGATCGCACCGAACTCGAAGGCCAGTTGAAGGGCTGGGTGGAGCGGCTGCTGGGCGAGATGCAGCAGCAGGATATTGCCGTCAAGCGCGCCGCCAACAAAATCGAACTGCAAACCCTGCTGGATGCGGATTTTCGCGGCCTCGTCATTTCGATGATTCACAAATTTGAAGCCATCCGCAAAGACAGTTGCCTGCGCGACAACGTTTTCGTTTTCATCGACGAGGCGCACCGCTCGGTGGCAAAAGACCTGGGCACCTACCTGATGGCGGCGGTGCCCAAGGCCACGATCATCGGCTTTACCGGCACGCCGATTGCGCACGGCGCGCAGGGTGAAGGCACGTTCAAGATTTTCGGCGCGCAGGACGAGCACGGCTATCTGGACAAGTATTCCATTCTTGAGAGCATCGCCGACGAAACCACGCTGCCGATCAAGCATGTGATGGCCCCCAGCGAGATGACCATTCCCGCCGAGCGGCTGGACAAGGAATTTTTTGCGCTGGCCGAGAGCGAAGGCGTTACCGATGTGGAGGAACTCAACAAGGTGCTCGACCGCGCCGTGGGCCTGCGCACCTTCCTCACCGCCGATGACCGCATCGAGAAGGTGGCGGCCTTCATCGCCAATCACTTCAAGGAAAACGTGCTGCCGCTGGGTTACAAGGCGTTTGTCGTGGCGGTCAACCGCGAAGCCTGCGCCAAGTACAAGCAGGCGCTGGACAAGCTGCTGCCGCCGGAATGGACGGAGGCAGTCTATACCGGGAATGTGAACGACGGCGTGGAACGTCCACTGGTGGCCCGTTTACAGCTTTCCGACAAGGCTGAGGAGCAGGCTCGGCTACTGTTCAAGAAGCCTGCCGAAAATCCAAAGATTCTGATCGTCACCGACAAGCTGCTCACCGGCTACGACGCGCCGCCGCTGTATTGCCTCTACCTCGACAAACCGATGCGCGATCATGTGCTGCTGCAATCCATCGCGCGCGTGAACCGGCCTTATGTGGATGCCAACGGCGTGCAGAAGCGTGTCGGACTGGTGCTGGATTTCGTCGGCGTGCTGCGCGAGTTGAAGAAGGCGCTGCAATTCGATTCCAGCGATGTGAGTGGCGTAATCGAGGATTTGGATGTGCTGTTGCAGGACTTCCTGCAACGCATTGCGCAGGCCAAACAGGATTACCTTGAAGCCGATGCGCACGGCTCGCCCGATGAACGTCTGGAGCGGCTAGTGTTCGGACGCTTCCTCGCGCCGGAGGCGCGTAAGACCTTCTTCGAGGCGTACAAAGAGATCGAGGCGCTGTGGGAAATCCTCTCGCCCTCGCCGGAATTGCGCGATCACATCGTCACCTATAAGCAATTGAGCCAACTCTACGCGGCGGTGCGCAACGCCTATGCGGAGAAGATAGGTTTCGTCGCCGATCTGGCCTACAAGACGCGCCGCCTGATCGAAGAAGGCGCCGAACAGCAGGGCTTAGGACGGCTCACCAAGAGCGTGACCTTCGATGTGGCGACGCTGCAATCGCTGCGCGGCGAGAAGGGTTCCGACGAGGGTAAGGTATTCAACCTCGTGCGCGGCTTGCAGAAGGAAATCGACGACAACGCCGCCGCCGCGCCGGTGTTGCAACCGCTGAAGGATCGCGCCGAACGTATTCTGAAAGACTTGGAGGAACGCAAGACCACGGGCCTTGCCGCGATGGATCAACTGGCGGCGCTGGCGGCGGAGAAGGAAGCCGCGATGAAGGCCGCACGCGACAGCGGCCTTTCGGCCCGCGCTTTCGGCGTGTATTGGGTGTTGCGCGAAGACGCGGCGGTGAAGGCGGCGGGACTGGATGCGATGGCGTTGGCGAAAGAAGCCGAAGAACTCCTGGGGCGCTTCCCGAACGCCGCCGTTAACGCCGACGAACAGCGGCGGCTGCGTGCCGCGCTCTACAAGCCGATGCTGAAGTTGACGTCGGAAGAACGCGCCCGCGCTGTCGATCTGGCGGTAAAGCTGCTACTGGCGGAGACGGACGAATGAAGTCCTCCCTGTATCCCGCGCAGGAACTGCGCCGCCGCGCGCTGGCTTGGGCGCTCAAACTCAAGGTCAATCCGCGCGTGGTGCGCGTGCAGGCAATGCGGCGCAAATGGGGTTCGTGTTCGTCGGCAGGCACGGTGACGCTGGCGAGCGATTTGTTCGATCAGGAATCACGGTTTCAGGACTACGTGATCGTCCACGAGTTGCTGCATCTCCGGCTACCGAACCACGGTCGAATGTTCAAGGAGCTGATGAGCGCGCATGTGCCGGGGTGGCGGGAGATGGAAGTGCAGTCTCGCTTTGGGGCAGCGTGGCGCCGCTGAACGGGTTACTTGCTCTCAAATAGCCGCCGGCAGGCTTGACAGATCGCGGCAGGGCCTCTAGTCTGTGTTTGCAATCGCATACATTTGATTGCATTTGCAACCAAGGAGGGTAGATATGGCGCGAATGCAGACCTTGTCGATCCGGCTGCCGGACGAGGATTTCAACTGGCTGGTGTCGCTTCCCGGCGGCGGCGCGCCGACGCCGAGCGAGAAATTACGCGCCTTGTTGCAGCAGGCGCGCGAGCAGCAGCAGGGCATGCGCGACCCCGAACGCTGTAGCGCCTGGATGCGCCAGTTGGTGCAGCCCTTCGTCGATGAGATGGGGGCGCTCGAACGCGAGCAGCAGCGGCATTCCGACCTGCTCGCCGCCGTTGTCGAGCACGCGCCGGCCATCATGGCCTTGCTCGTCGCCGGCCGCCCGGCGGCGGAGGACGGACAGGGCGCGACCAGCGAGGCCCTGATCGCGCAGCGCGCTTTCCGGCTGTTCGCCGCGCTGCTCAAGGGAAACATCACCTCGCAGCCGGCGACCTATGCCTCTGGCGCGTATGATCGGCATTTGCCGGAGATCATCGAGTTGGCCCAGATCATTTCAAGCAGAAAAGGGAAGGAAACGAACCATGGCTGAAACCATTGCCTCGCGCGTCTCGCGCATCATCGTCGGCGGCACCCATGCCTTGCTCGACAAGGCGGAAAATCTGGCCCCCGAAGCGGTCATGACCCAGGCCATCCGGGAAATTGAACAGGTCGCCGGCGAAGTCCGGGGCGATCTCGGCAAATGCGAGGCGGCCAAGCACCTGGTGCTGTCCCGCGTCGCCCGCCTCAATGCCGAGCATGAAACCCTGGCCGAGCAGATCGAAGTTGCGCTCAACGAAAGCCGCGACGACCTGGCCAGCGCCGCCATCGCCCGCCAGGCCGACATTGAGGATCTGCTGCCGGTGTTGCAGAAATCGCTCGACGAGCAGAACGAACAGGCGCGCGAATACGAAAGCTACCTCGTCGCGCTGCAAGCCAAGAAGCGCGAACTGGAGCAGACGCTGAACGACTTCCGCCGCAGCCAGGAAAGTACGGCAGCCAGCGTCGCCGGCACACCGGGCGACAACCGGCAAAGCCGCGTCGACGAGGCGGAAGCCAATTTCGCCCGCGTCATCGCCCGGCAAACCGGGGCCAGCGGACTGGTCGGCGGCGGCGTGGCGGAAACAGCCAAGCTGCGCGAACTGGCGGACATGCAGCGCAACAACCGCATCGCCGAGCGCCTGGCCGCCCTCAAGGCCGGGCGCGGCGGCAAACCCGCCTGAAAGGCTGGCGGTGGAACTCCTGCTCGCCCCCGAATCCTGGCCGTTCGCCGTCGCGCTCGTGCTGTTGATCGCCCTGGCGGTGATCGAGGGCGCGGGGCTTCTGCTCGGCGTCAGCGTATCGGCCTGGATGGATAACCTGCTACCCGAGGTCGACGCCGATTTCGATAGTCCGCTGGATAGCTGGCTGGGTTGGCTGCACATCGGCAAGGTGCCCATCCTCGTGCTGCTGGTGCTGCTGCTGACCGCCTTCACCTTCATTGGCCTCGTCTGCGGCGCGGTGGCGCACAGCCTGTTCGGCTTCTATCCGCCGGCCTTGTTGACCGCGCCGCTGGCCTTTCTCGGCGCGTTGCCGGTGGTGCGCGCGGGCGGCGCGGCCCTCGCCCGCATCGTGCCGGCCGATGAAACCAGCGCCGTGCCCTTGTCCAGCCTGGTCGGGCGAATTGCCGTGGTGGTCAACGGCACGGCGCGCTACGGCCGCCCGGCCCAGGCGCGCGTGCGCAACGAAGCCGGCCAGACCTTCTACGTCCATGTCGAGCCGGACAGCGAAGGCAGCGAATTGGCGACCGGCGACGCCGTGCTGCTGGTCAGCCAGGTTTCCGGCGCCCGTTTTCACGCCATCCCCAACCCGCGCCCCGATTTGCTCTAATTTTTCACGGAGAACGACAACATCATGGATTCGCTTTTTGGCATCGGCCTGTTGGTCGGCATCGTTCTGCTCGGCCTTTTCATCATCGGCCTGGTCTTTTCGCGCCTCTACCGGCGTTCCTCGAAGGAGCTTTCCTTCGTCCGCACCGGCTTGGGCGGCCAGAAAGTGGTGATGGATGGCGGCGCGATCGTGCTGCCCGTCTTTCACGAATGCGTGAACATCAACATGAACACGCTCAAGCTCGAAGTCTCGCGCGCCGGCACCGACAGCCTGATTACCCTCGACCGCCTGCGCGTCGATGCCGTGGCCGCTTTCTTCGTGCGCGTCATCCCCAGCGTCGAGGGCGCCGCCAATGCGGCGCAGACGCTCGGCCAACGCACCATGCACCCGGATTCTCTGAAGGAACTGGTCGAGGATAAATTCGTCGACGCCCTGCGCGCCGCCGCCGTGTCGATGAGCATGCACGAACTGCTCGACAAGCGGGCCGACTTCATCAACGCCGTACAGAACGCCGTTTCCGAGGATTTGTTGAAAAACGGCCTGGAACTCGAATCGGTCAGTCTGACCCGCCTCGACCAGACGCCGATCAGCTTCCTGAATGCCCAGAATGCCTTCGACGCCGAGGGCCTGACCAAGCTGACGCAGCAAACGCAGCAGCGCGCCAAGGAGCGCAACGAAATCGAGCAGGACACCGCCGTGGCGATTGCCAAAAAGAATTTCGAGGCGACGCAGTTGAAGCTCAACATCGAGAAGGATCAGACCTTCGCCACCCTGCAACAGCAGCAGGAAGTGGCCACTCGCCAGGCGCAGCAGACCGCCGAGGTCGCCAGCATCACCGCCCAGCGCGAGCGCGAGGCGCAACAGGCGAAAATCGACGCCGAGCGTCAGGTGCAGGAGGCCGAGGTGGAAAAGAACCGTGCCATCCGCCAGCGCCAGATCGAGGCCGACCGCGAAGTGCAGGTGGCGAAGATCGACCAGGAAAAGCGCACGACCCTGGCCGATCAGGACAAGCTGATTTCCATCGCGGAAAAATCCAGGGCACAGTCCGAGGCCGAGAAGCAGGCCAACGAGGCGCGCGCCCTGGCCGCCCGCGCCGAAGAACAGGTCAAGACCGCCCGTGAAGTCGCCGTCGCCGAGCGGGAAAAACAAATCGCCCTGGTCGAAGCCGAGCGTCAGGCGCAGCAACAGGCCATCGGCGTGCGCGTCGCGGCCGAGGCCGAGCGGGACGCGGCGGAAAATCACGCGCAGGCTGTCAAGATCAAGGCCGAGGCACAGCAGGTGCAATACGAGGTCGATGCCAACGGTATCAATCTGCGCAACGCGGCTCTAAACACCCTGGCCGCCGAGCAGATCGCCATGCAGATCAAGATGAAGCTGCTCGAAGCCCTGCCCGGCATCATCGAAGCCTCGGTCAAACCGATCGAGAAAATCGACGGCATCAAGATCGTTCAGGTCGATGGCCTCAATCGCGGTGGGAGCTGTGGCAGCGGCGGCGGCAATGCCCCGGCTGGCGGCGGCAATCTGGCCGAACAGGCGGTCGCCGCAGCGCTGGCCTATCGGGCGCAGCAACCCATTCTCGACGCCGTGCTCGGTGAAATCGGCATGAAGGGCGGCGACCTGCACGGCCTGGTCGAGGCGGTCCGTCAAGAAATCGCCCCCGCCCCCAAGCCACCATCTGTTTGAGCAGAAGGCGGCACAGACACCGCTCACATGCTTACGGCTCCAATTTCGTCATTCCGCCCTACCGAACCACAGCGAAGCCGAGCATGGCGCTGAGGGCGATTTCAAATATCGCCTGCATCGGCCGGGCCATGTAGTGCAGGCTGATGGCGAGGGTGAAGAAGCCGCCGAGCAGGGTCAGCGGAAAACCGAGGGCGAAGATGTTCAACTGCGGCGCGGCCCGTGTCAGCACGGCCAAGGCCAGGTTGGTAATCATCAGCGCCACGACCACCGGCAGCGCCAGCAGCAGGCCGGCCGAGTAGATGTGACCGCCCAACTGCACCAGATTCAGCCACGACGCCGTCGCCAGCGGCGTGGCGCTGACCGGTATGGCGACGAAACTTTGCGCCAGCGTGGCGAAATACAGCAGATGGCCATTCATTGCCAACAGCAGCAGAAAGGCGATGATGTCGATGAATTCAGCGACCACCGGCGTTTGCGCACCGCGCAGCGGGTCGTAGAAGGTGGCGAAGCCAAGGCCCATCTGAAAGCCCATGAATTCGCCGGCCACGTCGAAGGCGGCGAAGACGGTGCGGGCGGCGAAGCCCATGCCGATGCCGACCAGCATTTGTTGCAGCATGATCCACAGACCGGTCGGCGTCGCCGGCGCGACCGCGGGCATCGGCGGCAGGGCGGGGGCGATGGCCAGCGTGATCGCCAGGCCGAGAATCAGCCGGGTGCGCAGCGGAACGACCGCCATGCTCCACAGCGGGGCGGCGGCGACGAAGCCGAGAATGCGGGCCAGCGGAAAAATGAAGGCGGCGATCCAGGCATCGATCTGCGCCGAACCGATGCTAATCATTAGCCGATCAGTTGCGGAATGCTGTTGAACAGGCGCTGGATGAAATCGACCAGATATTGCAACATCCACGGCCCCAAGAGCAGCAGGACGACGAACATGGAAATCAGCTTGGGCACGAATTGCAGCGTCGATTCGTTAATCTGCGTGGCCGCCTGGAAAACGCTGATGACCAGGCCGACGGCCAGGGCCGTGAGGAGAATCGGGGCGGCGATGACCAGGAGCGTCTGAATCGCCTGGCGGCCGATTTCCATGACGGTTTCCGGCGTCATGGCGTGAAACTCTGGATCAGCGAGCCGATCACCAGATGCCAGCCATCGACCAGCACGAACAGCATCAGTTTGAACGGCAGGGCGACCATGATCGGCGACATCATCATCATGCCCATTGACATCAGCATGCTGGCCACCACCATGTCGATGACCAGAAAAGGAATGAACAGGATGAAGCCGATCTGGAAGGCGGTTTTCAACTCGCTGATGACGAAAGCCGGCACCAGTACGCGCAGCGGAATGTCATCCGGCCTGGCGAAAGGCTCGGCCTTGGCGATGCCGGCGAACAGCGCCAGATCCGCCTCGCGCGTCTGCTTGAGCATGAAACCGCGCAGCGGCACCACTGCCCGCTCGGCGGCCTGCATCACGTCGATGCGGTTTTCCGACAGCGGCAGGTAGGCTTCGGTATAGATGCGCTCGAGCGCCGGACTCATGACAAAAAATGTGAGGAACAGCGACAGGCCGATCACCACCTGGCCGGGCGGCGAGGTCTGGGTGCCGATCGCCTGACGTAGCAGCGACAGCACGATGACGATGCGGGTGAAACCGGACATCATCAGCGCCATGGCCGGGATGAAGGTCAGCGCCGTCATCAGCAGCAAGGTCTGGATGGTCAGCGAGTACGTCGTGCCGCCGCCGGCGGTCGGCGTGCTGGTGATGGCCGGCAGGCCGCCGCTCTGGGCCAGGGCCAGCCCGGCCGGCAAGAGCAGGGCGATGAGGACGAACAGGCGCCGGGTCATGGCGTCCGCCGCTCGCCGACGCTGTGCAACCACTGGGCGAACGACCGCGGGCCGGCCGCTTCGGCCGCCGGCAGTTCGCCCTTGGCCAGACGATGCAGGGTGCGAATCTGCCCGGGGACGATGCCGACCACCAGCCATTCCTCGCCGACCTCCAACAGCACGATGCGCTCGCGCGGCCCCAGCGCCACGCCGCCGATGACGCGCATGCCGCCCAGGCCGAACCCCTTGCCGCCGCTGACCTTGCGCGCCAGCCAGGCGGCCCCGGCCAGCAGGGAAACGATCAAGGCCAACGCCAAACCCGCCTGCACATAGGTTCCGGCGGAAATACCGGGCGCGACGGCCTCGGCGGCGACCGCCCAGCGCGGGAGAAACAGGGAGAGCAAGAGGAAGAGGCGCAACAAGGAAAAAGGTCGTCACACGATGAAGCCGAGGCGCTATCTTATTCCATTTTTAAATCAGCCGAGGACGTGAAGGCGAAGCGCAGACAGTACGGTTGACCGGCAAGCGAAGCCGACAAAGTCATCGGTCGATTTGGCAATGGAATTAAACCGGGAAGCGGTCGTTGACTGCGGCTTCCGGTGCAAAAACCAGTTCTGGTATGACGACTTCCCATTGCTCGCACCGATAGCCTACCTGACGCTCGGCATTGCTGTCGTCGCGACGCCGCCAGACGATGACGGCGTGCACCCTGGCGGCAATGCAGCGGTGTCCGGCGGGCGGCGCGAAGTCTTTTGCCAAACGGCCAATGCAGCGGCCTTGCTCGGTGAGCAAGCGATTCTGGTCGAGGCGCAAGGCGTCGCCCACGCCGAGGGCGGCCAGATGACGGTGGATGTCATCGTCGGCCGGTTTCCCTCCGGCGAAACCCAAATGAATGTCGCGCAGGGGCGGAATGACGTAAAGGTGGTCCAGGCCGGCAAGCGGTTCCAGCCATTGCGTCGGCGGTCGGCGCAATAGCGCCGGGCTGTCGGGCAAGGCGTCGAGCAGCGGATGGCCGCCAGCCATGCAAGCCAGCGTCAGCGTTTGCCGGGCGCGCGTCATGGCGACGTAATACAGCCGGCGCGCTGCATCGGCATCCTCGCCTCTCTGCCCTTGCCACTCGCCATCGAGCACGAAGACATGATCGAACTCCAATCCTTTGGCGCGATGGGCGCTCAGCAGCAGCAAGCCGCTTTGCCGCCCGCGGCTGGCGCGCCCCCATTCGGCCAGCCAGTCGCGGAAGCCATGCAGGGAAACCTCGGCTCCTTGTGTTTCCTCGGCGAAGGCAGCCAGCGCTTCTTGCAGGCTGGCCGACCAGTCTGCCGCGCCCTGTTGGGCAAGGCAGGATTGCAGCGCTTCGGCATTGACCAGCGGCCCCTGCACTTCGGCAAAGGCGAGCAACGCTTGGGTTTCGCGCAGACGCCACAAGGGCGGCGCGGCTTCGTCGGCCATGCTGACCGGCAGACCGAGGCTTTCGCAGGCAGTGCGCAGCGGAACGAGAAATTTCCACTGGCGGGCGATGACCGCCGTTTTGGTCAGATCCAGGCCCAAGGGCTGCAAGCGTTGCAGTTCGGTCAACACCGCCATCGCCTGCTGGGCGGCCGTCTGGCCGGCCGGCAGGATTTGCACCCGGCCCTGGCCGACGCTGTCGCGGGCTTGCCAGTCGCCGCCGGCAGGCGCGTTGGCCCGGGCCGTATTGATGCGAATCGCATGCTGCCGCTTCATGCGCATGGCCGCGCCGGCGATCAGAGCATTGGCGACGGCGATGATATGGGCGCTGGAACGGTAGTTTTCCACCAGATATTGCGTTTTGGCCTGGTAGTCATCGGCAAAGCGGCGGATGAATTCGACCGACGCGCCGGCAAAGGCGTAGATGTTCTGGTCGTCGTCGCCGACGGCGAAAAGATTGAGCCGGCCGTCTTCGTCGTCGCGCTTGCGTCCGGCCAGCGCCGAGATCAGGGCGTATTGGCCGGGGCCGATGCCCTGGTATTCATCGACCAGAATCCAGCGAAAACCGGCGAGCAGGCGATCGCGTTGCCGGTCGGCTTCTTCGGGCGGCAGGCCGCGCCCTTCGAGGAGAGCGGTGGCTTCTTCGAGCACAGCGGCGAAATCTTCGTCATCCTTGCCTTTGCGCTCGGCAAAACTGGCGCCGACCAGGCGCATGGCGAGTGCATGACAAGTCAGGATCATGACGCCCCGGGCGTCGTCGCCAATCAGTTCCCCCAACCGGCGGCGGATTTCCAGCGTGGCGTGCCGGTTGTAGGCCAGGGCCAGAATAATGCGCGGATTTTCGCGACGCATACGCACCAGATAGGCAATCCGGTGCACCAGAACGCGCGTTTTGCCCGAGCCGGGGCCGGCGAGAACCAGTACGTTGGCATTCTCCCGTTCGTCGGTGACGATGGCGCGCTGGGTGGGTTTGGCCAGGGTTTCGACAATGGCGTCCCAGGATTGCGGCGTCGTTTGCCGAGTCAATTCGTCCTCGCGGCCGGGCAGCCAGCGTTTGCAGAATTCGTCGCGCGGCAGCCGGAAATAATCAACCGCCAGTTGCATCGCGTCGGCGATGCGTTGGAGGCCGCGCTCGGCATACTCCGCCATGATGTGAATCTGCCGGGTCAGTTCGCTGTAATGCAGTTGCAGCGGCAGGTAATTGCTGTTCTCGAATTGCAGCTTCCAGTTGCTTTCCAGATGCAAGGTCATGGCCCCGCGAAAAACCGCCAAGCCCTTGTTGAGGCGCAGAATTTCCTGCTCGTGCAGCCACAGTAACGCGCATTCGACCAGCCGGCGTGCATCCTTGATTTCGGCGGCCAACAGGCTGTCGCCAGTGATGCTGGCGGTGAGCTTGCCCAAGGTCGTTTCGGCCAACTGGTCGACGCCACGCGCGCCGTTCGGCAGGCACGCCAGCCAATGGTCGAGTAGCCGCGCGGCAGCGGTGCGGCGCAGTTCGGCTGTTTTCTCCAGGGCGTTCCAATTATTACGATTGAGGATGACGTGCACGGTTTCCAGGTCGGTTGCCCGCTTGACCGTTAGGCTGCCGTGTCCGCCTTGGTCGTCCCGGCCATCGCCTTCCAATCCCCGGATGATCTGGCGCAGACGTTGCGGCAAGGCTTCCCGGTGGCCTTGGTCCTTGAGTTGCTGGGCGAGCAGGCGCAGGTTGAGCGGGTAACCCTCGCCAACGATGACGTCGGGTGCGCTTTCGCGGAGTTGAGCAATCAGCGCCTGTTCCAGTTCGACGGCTTCGGCGAAGCGTTTTTTCGATGAACGGTCGACACCGACATGGACGAAGGCGGTCATGCCGGCGTCGTTGCTGGAAATGCCCAACTGGTCGAAGAGATGGAGAGCCTCGCGCAAGGCGGCGGCGGCAAAACCGGCGCTGGCCATCAATTCGTCGGTGCTGATGCCTTCGTCCTTCGGGGCGCCCATCAGGATTTGCAGCAGATTCAGATATTTTTTGCGCTCGCTGGCATCCGGGATGCGCGGCGCGAGTTTTTGCTCGGCCTCGGCCAGATCCCGGGTGAGCAGGGCCGACGGAAAAAGCTGCACGCTATTCTCCTCGCGCCGCACCAGACTGGCTTCTTCCAGCCAGGCGATGGCGGTGCGCACGCGGGTGTCGTCGGTGGCGATGTCGCGCTTGAAACCGCCCTCTTCATCCTCGGCGAGGATTTCGCCGGAGGTGACGATCACCGCCTCATTGCGCCTTTTCTTGCCCTGAAGCTGGCGCAAGGCGCGCAACACGCTCTGGATGTCGCGCCTTGAGAGCCGCGATGAAGCCGACATACTGTGCTGGCGGTCAACGTCATCGGCGGCATAGAGCAGGACGCAACGCGCCACCGCCCGGTCGCGCCCGGCCCGGCCAGCTTCTTGCAGGTAGTTTTCCAGCGAGCCGGGGATGTCGGCATGGACGACCAGGCGAACGTCCGGCTTGTCGATGCCCATGCCGAAAGCGTTGGTGGCGGCGATGACGCGCAAATGCCCCGCGATGAAGGATTTTTGCGTCTCCTTCTTGGTTTCGGGCGGCAATCTGGCGTGGTAGGGCGCGGCAGCCAGCCCTTTGTCGGTCAAGAAACGGGCGAGTTCTTCCGTCTGCTTGCGGGTGGCGCAATAGGCAATGGCCCCGCCAGAAACACCGGGCGGCAATTCCTGGGCGATCAGGCGGGCGACCTGCGCGAATTTTTCCGCTGCCGTGGTCTCGATCACGTCGAAAATCAGATTCTTGCGCTCGGAACCGCCGTCGAGCAGATGCATCTCGATGCCCAGCTTCTCCCGAAAGTGCCTGATGATGTCGGCCACCACTTCCGGCTTGGCCGTTGCCGTCAGACACTGGATCAGCGGTAGTTCATGGTTTGGGCTGGCGGCGGCCGATTCGCCGATGAAGCGGGCGACATAACGATAATCGGGCCGGAAATCCTGCCCCCATTTCGACAGGCAGTGCGCCTCGTCGAAAATCCATGCGCCGATTTCGCGCTGGGCCAGTGTTTTGCGCACGGTGCGGTTGCGCAACTGCTCTGGCGCGAGGAGCAGGATGCCGACATCGCCCAGGCGGATGCGTTCGAGAACGGCGGCGCGTTCCGGCATCGACAAGAGGCCGTTGATCGCCGCGCAACAATCGATGTTGCGGTCGCGCAAGCCTTTGACCTGATCCTCCATCAGCGCGACCAGCGGGGAAATGACGATCGACAGCGCACCCGTCCGCACGAAACTTGAGAGCGCCGGAATCTGGTAGCACAGCGATTTGCCGGTGCCGGTCGGCAGAATGCCAAGACAGTGTTCGCCGCGCATCGCGGTTTCGACGATGACCTGTTGCAGCGGTCGGCCCGTCGCCGCATCCGGCGGCTCGGGACGGAAGTCGTAAGCGGGGCCGAACCAGTGCTTGAGTTGCTTCTCGGCATCGTGTTCGCGGCGGCACCAGGCGCAATCGGGCGCGGCACAGGGGATGTCGCGCAACAGGCGGATCAGCCGCCCGGCTTCGGGAAACTGATGACGCACCCAGGGCGGCATGACCGAATTGCCGCCGGCCACCGACAGCCAGGCCAGCGCGTAAGCCAGCGGCCAGGCGGTTTGCGCGGCCGCATCAATGATTTGCGTGGCCGCCGTCGCACAGGCTCTACCAGCAAGCAGACGATGCAGAGCTGCCCTGGCGCTGGTTTCGTCGGGCTGTGCCGCGTCGCGCACCGTCATGAAAAAACGGTTCAAACCGGAAACGCTCTGATCGCGCGTCGTCAGCCAATGCCAGGCCAGCAGCAAATCGGGCGAAGTTTCCCGCAAACGGCGAAAGCTCTGCTCTTGATCGCAGAACACTTGCAACGCCAATTCCGCATCCAGCAATGGATCATTGCGGCGATTGGCCAGCAATTCGCCATCCTGATAATGCTTGACCAGATGGTGATAAGGATTTTTCGGAAAGGCCAGCGGATTGAGGCGCAAGGTGTCGACAACCGGCTTGGACAGCAAGCGCAGATTCGGCTGCACCGCCCGCAAATGCGGCAAATCAAAAGCAATCAGATTGTGCCCGAGCAAAAAGGCGGCCGGTTCCGCCAGTTTGTCCAGCGCTGCAAGCGCCGGAGCCAGGTTTCCTGGCGGAAACGTCAGGCGCTCGCCGGTATCGCCGCGCAGGGCGGCCAATTGATGAATGACGGCGCTTTTGCGTCCGACTTCCAGATCGATGCTCAAGCACTGGGGCTTGAAGGTTCGTTGTTTTGCAACTTGATCCATCGGCAAGCTTGGGCGGGCGCGAATGTAGGTTGAATATTCGGAGTCGATTGTAATTCGCCGGAGCCGACGGCGTAAGCTGTCGCCATCGCCCTTCGGAAAATTCCATGCTTGCTCGATCTTTACGCATTCGCGGCCTCGTTCAGGGGGTCGGCTTTCGGCCTTATGTCTGGCGGCTGGCCAGGGAACTCGGTCTCGATGGCTGGGTGCGCAATGACGGGGCCGGGGTCAGCCTGGTTGTCGCCGGCCCGCGGGTGGATGAATTTCTCGCCCGCCTGCCGCGCGAAGCGCCGCCGCTGGCGCGTATCGACGCGATCGACGCAGAGGCGGTCGCCGCCTTGCCGGCAGGCGGTTTCGCCATCCTGGAGAGCCTCTCCGGCGCGGTCAGCAGCGCCATCGGCCCGGACGCGGCGATCTGCCCCGACTGCATTGCCGACCTCTGCGATCCGGCCGGCCGCCGCTGGCGTTATGCCTTCACCACCTGCACTCATTGCGGCCCGCGCTACACGGTCAGCCGCGGCCTGCCTTACGACCGGGCGCGCACCAGTCTCGCCGCCTTTGCGCTGTGTCCGCCGTGCGCCGCCGAGTATGCCGATCCGGCCGATCGCCGCTTTCATGCCGAAACCACCTGCTGCCCGGATTGCGGGCCGCAACTGCGCCTCTTCGACGCCGCCGGCCGGCCTCTGCCCGGCGATCCGCTGGCCGCGACGCTGGCCCTGCTGCGGGCCGGCCGCATCGTCGCCATCAAGGGGCTGGGCGGTTTTCATCTCGCCTGTGATGCGCGTAATGCGGCGACCGTGGCCGAACTGCGCCTGCGCAAGCAGCGCGAGGCCAAGCCGTTGGCGGTGATGGGCCTGAACCCGGCCTCGCTGGCCGCCTACGCGCGGATCGACGAAGAATCGGCAGCGCTGCTGCGCTTGCCGGCCGCGCCCATCGTCCTTTGTCCCAAGGGCGAGGCCGAACTGCCCGGCGAATTGTCCCATATTGCGCCCGGCCTGGCCTGGCTCGGCGTCATGCTGCCGGCAACGCCGCTGCACCTCCTGCTCTGGCACGAGGCCGCCGGCCGGCCGGTCGGCAGCGCCTGGCTCGGGCAAACCTCCGATCTGCTGCTGGTGATGACCAGCGCCAATCCGCACGGCGAGCCGCTGGTCATCGGCAATGACGAAGCGCGGGAACGCCTGGCCGGCATCGCCGATGCTTATTTGCTGCATGACCGCGACATCGTGGTGCGTTGCGACGATTCGGTGCTGCACGCCGGCCCGGGTTTCATCCGCCGCGCTCGCGGTTACGTGCCGCTGCCCATCCCCTTGGCGGGCGACGGCCCCTGCGTGCTGGCGCTCGGCGGTTTTCTGAAAAATACGCTGTGTCTTGCCCAGGGCAATGCCGCCTGGCTGTCGCAGCACATCGGCAGCCTCGACAATGCCGCCGCCATCGGTTTTCTCGAAGAAATGGCGGCGCACCTGCCAACCATTCTGCAAGCGCGGCCGCAACTGCTGGTGCACGATCTGCACCCGGATTATCCATCGACCCAACTGGCCCTGCGTCTGGCCGAAGCACTGGGCGCGCCGGCGCTGGCCGTCGGCCATCACCACGCCCACATCGCCGCCGTCGCCGCCGAGCACTGCATCGAAACGCCGCTGCTCGGCCTGGCGATCGATGGCGTCGGCCTCGGGCCGGATGGCGGCCTGTGGGGCGGCGAATTGCTGCGCGTCGATGGCGCGGATTGCCGCCGCCTCGGCCATCTGCGGCCCCTGCCGCTGCCCGGCGGCGACCACGCCGCGCGCGAGCCGTGGCGCATGGGGCTGGCGGCCCTGCATGTCGCCGGGCTGGATGATCGTATCGAGGGCTGGCGTCGCCGCCACTACCCGCAATGCGAAACCGGCCCGCTGCAAACCATGCTGGCCCGTGGCCTCTACTGCCCGCCGACCAGCAGTCTCGGCCGCTGGTTCGACGCCGCGGCCGGCCTGCTCGGCTGCCGCGCCGTGGCACAGTACGAGGGCCAAGCGGCGATGGAACTGGAAGGCCTGGCCGCAGGCCACGGCCCGGTCGCGCCGCTGGCTGGCGGCTGGCGGCTGGGCGACGACGGCGCGCTCGACCTGACGCCGCTGATTCCAGCCCTGCTCGATGGCCCGCCGGGCTACGGCGCGGCGCTGTTCCACGCCACGCTCGCCGCCGGGCTGGCCGAGTGGCTGATCGCTGCGGCCCGGCGCGAGCGGCTGGAAACGCTGGCGGTCGCCGGCGGCTGCGCGCTGAACGCGGTGCTGATGCGGGCGCTGCGCGACCCTCTCGACGCCGCCGGATTGCGCCTGCGGCAAGCCTGCCTGGCCCCGCCCAACGACGGCGGCCTGGCCCTGGGCCAAGCCTGGATTGGCCGGCGACATCTGCACACCGGCGCGTGAGGCGAAAGCCGGTTTTATTCCATTTCTATTTCAAACGGTAATTATTTGTACGCCGGGTGGCACCAGCTCGTCATTGCGCGCTCCGTCGCGGAATCCATGCGTCTGGTCGATTCTGCGACTGCGCTACGCTTCGCGCAGAATGACGATTCCGGGGGCAGTTTCTTGTCGTCACGAACGAGAAATGGAATTATGGCGCCGTGGATGCGCCGGAAACAGGGCAAAAACAGGGCAAAAACAGGGCTTCCACTGGCTCGATGGTGAATGGGTTGCATGATGTTGAATCAAAACAGTTGACTCATCCGCGCCGTATTTGCTATTAGACGCCACATAACGCTGAATCCCCCGACAGAGAAAACCGGAACGGTCGCTCGCCGACATTTATCCGCAGAGGAGGATCATGGCTAACACTCAATTGATCGCGCTGGAGCGCGACGAGCGCATTGCGGCCGCCGCCGGGCGGCTGTCGCTGACGCGGCGGGAATTCCTGCAATTCTGCGCCGCCTTGGCAACGACGCTGGGGCTGCCGCCGGGCGCTGACGCAGCCGTTGCCGAAGCAGTGGCGACCAAGCGGCGGCCGAGCGTGATCTGGCTGCATTTTCAGGAATGCACCGGGTGCACCGAATCCTTGTTGCGCGCCGAGCATCCGACGCTGGAAAAGCTGATTCTCGATGTCATCTCGCTCGATTATCACGAAACCTTGCTCGCCGCCGCCGGCCATCAGGCCGAGGCCGCCCGTCTGGCGGCGATGGCCGAGAACAAGGGGCAATACATCCTGGTCATCGAAGGGGCGATTCCAACCCGTAACGACGGCATTTACTGCAAGGTCGGCGGCAAGACGGCGCTGGAACTGACCCACGAGTGCGCCGCCGATGCGGCGATGGTGATCGCCATTGGCTCCTGCGCCTCGTGGGGCGGCATGCCCTCGACCGATCCCAATCCAACCGGGGCCAAGGGCGTCGCCGAGGTGCTCGGCAAGCCGGTGGTGACCATCCCCGGTTGCCCGCCCAATCCCTACAATTTCCTGGCGACGGTGGTGCACCTGCTGACTTTCGGCAAGCTGCCCGAGGTCGATCACCTGGGCCGCCCGAGGTTCGCCTATTCGCGTCTGATTCACGAGAACTGCGAGCGCCGCGCCCATTTCGACGCCGGCCGCTTCGCCATGGAATTCGGCGATGCCGGCCACCGCCAGGGCTATTGTCTGTACAAGCTCGGCTGCAAGGGGCCGGAAACCTACGCCAATTGCTCGGTCATCATGTTCGGCGACGCCGGGGCCGGCACCTGGCCGGTGGCCTGCGGCCATCCGTGCATCGGTTGCACCGAGCAGGGCGTCGGCTTCCACAAGCCGATTCATTCCCTGGCCAAGCTGAAGAGCATTCAGCCTTCCGTCTTTTTGCCGCGCATCGTCGAGGAACAGGGGAGCGGCGCCAGTCTCGGCGCGGCCGCGTTGCTGGCCGCGGTGGCGGGGGCGGCGGTCGGCGCCGGCGCCATGCTGACGCGCAATCTCGGCCTGTCGCACCAGGCCGAGGAACTGGAGAAGGCGAAGCAGAACCCGGCCCAGGCCGACGCATCGACGGAGGTCTGAGATGACCACGAGACGTGATTTTCTGCGCGGCTGCCTGGCCGGCGGCGCAGTAGCGGCCGCCGCCGCGCCGGCGCTGGCCCGCGAGACGCATGCGCGGCCGCCGGAGGCGCTCGGCCTGCTCTATGACGGCACGCTGTGCATCGGCTGTCAGGCTTGCGTCGCCGCCTGCAAACAGGCCAACGACAATCCGCCCGAGTTTGCCAACGCCGTCGACCGGTTATGGGATGCGCCGGTCGATACCTCGGGCCACACCTTCAACATCATCAAGATGTACCGCCACGGCACGATGGAGACCCGAAACGCCGAGGAAAACGGCTTCGCCTTCATGAAAACCTCGTGCATGCACTGCGCCGATCCGTCCTGCGTCTCGGCCTGCCCGGTGTCGGCGATGACCAAGAACCCGGAGAACGGCATCGTCGGTTATGACCCCGGCCTGTGCATCGGCTGCCGCTATTGCGTCGCCGCCTGCCCGTTCGGCATTCCCAAGTACCAGTACGATTCGCCGACCGGCCAGATCGGCAAATGCGAACTGTGCCGCCATCGCCACGGCGAAGGCCACTATTCGGCCTGCGCCGAGGTTTGCCCGACCGGCGCCACGCTCTTTGGCCGCACCGAGGATCTGCTGGCCGAGGCCAGGCGCCGGCTGGCGCTGCAACCCGGCCAGTGGACGACGATGCCGCGCGGTCGCCTGCCGGCGCCCGGCGAAACCGCCGCGCAGGCGGCAAGCTGGAAAGGGCCGCGGGACCAGAGCTACGAGGCCCAGGTCGGCCACTACGTGCAGCATGTCTATGGCGAAACCGAATACGGCGGCACGCAGGTGCTGAAACTTTCCGCCATTCCCTTCGCCAAGGTCGGCATGCCCGACCTGCCGCCGTATGCGGCGGCGGCGACCTCGGAAACCATCCAGCACACCCTGTACGGCGGCATGCTGATGCCGCTGGCGGTGCTCGGCGCGCTGACCGTCGTCGCCCGGCGCAACGTCGTCCCCGACGACGACGAGAAAGGAGGGCAGTGACATGAGCAGCCCGCAACATGCCCGGCCGGCCCCGGTCGGCGGCCCTCTGTTCAATACCACGACCTTCGTTTGCGGCGTTCTGATCGCCTTGATGGCGGCGATTCTGTTCGCCCGCTTCCTGTTCGGCCTGGGGGCGGTGACCAACCTCAACGACGGCTATCCGTGGGGCATCTGGGTGGTGGTCGATGTGGTCATCGGCTCGGCCTTCGCCTGCGGCGGCTTCTCGGTGGCGCTGCTGGTGTACATCTTCAACAAGGGGCAGTATCACCCGCTGGTTCGCCCGGCGCTGCTGGCCAGCCTGTTCGGCTATACCCTGGCCGGCGTCGGCGTCATCTTCGACATTGGCCGCTGGTGGAACTTCTGGCACATCTTCTGGCCGGCCTACTCCAATCCGCATTCGGTGATGTTCGAGGTGGCGGTGTGCATCAGCGCCTACATCCTCGTCATGTGGCTGGAATTTTCGCCGGTGTTTTTCGAGAAGTTCGGCATGCGCGATGCCAAGAAGAAGCTGAACAAAGTGCTGTTCTTTCTCATCGCGCTCGGCACCTTGCTGCCGATGATGCACCAGTCCTCGCTGGGCACGCTGCTGGTGGTCATGGGGACGCAGGTCTATCCGCTGTGGCAGACGCCGATCGTGCCGCTGCTTTACCTGTTGAGCGCCATTACCATCGGCTACGGCGTCGTGTTGTTCGAGTCCTGCGTCGCGGCTTCCGCCTACCGCCGCCAGATCGAGACGCGCCTGCTGGAGCCGCTGGCCAGGATCATGCTCGGCATACTGAGCGTGTTCCTGCTGGTTCGTTTCGGCGATCTGGCGGTGCGCGGCGTCCTCGGCCACGCCTTCGCGCCGACGCTGAAAGCGCTGATGTTCTGGCTGGAGACGCTGTCCTTCGCCGCGCCCTGGCTGCTGATCGGCTCGCTCACCGCGCGCCGCAACCCGGCCCGCCTGTTCCTGGCCGGCGTCGCCATCATGCTCGGCGGCATTCTGCTGCGCCTCAATGGCTTCCTGATCGGCTACGACACCGGCCCCGGCTGGAGCTATTTTCCGTCGGTCGGCGAACTGCTGGTCACTTTCGGCATGTTTGCCATCGAAGTGCTCGGCTACATCATCTTCACCCGCCGTTTCCCCGTGCTGCCGCGCGCGGAAGCTGCCCACTGAATCCGCCAGGAGAACACCATGTCCAAACGAATCACCATCGACCCGATCACTCGCGTCGAAGGCCATTTGCGCGTCGATGTCGAGGTCGATGGCGGCCGCGTCAAGAAAGCCTGGGCCTCCGGCCAGATGTGGCGCGGCGTCGAGAACATCCTGATCGGCCGCGACCCGCGCGATGCCTGGGCGATCACCCAGCGCATCTGCGGCGTATGCACCACGGTGCATGCGATCGTCTCGGTGCGCGCAGTGGAGAACGCGCTGCAACTGGAAATTCCGGTCAACGCCCAGTACATCCGCAACATGATTATTCTGGCCCACGCCGTCCATGACCATATCGTGCATTTCTACCATCTCTCGGCGCTCGACTGGGTGGATGTGGTTTCGGCGCTGAAGGCCGACCCGGACAAGGCCGCTGAACTGGCGCAAAGCCTGTCCAACTGGAACGGCAACAGCAAGGCCGAATTCCGCAAGGTGCAGGAGCGGCTGAAAGGCTTTGTCGGCACCGGCCAACTCGGCATTTTCACCAACGGCTACTGGGGCCACCCGGCGATGAAACTGACGCCGGAAGTCAACCTGCTGGCCGTGGCGCATTATCTGCAAGCGCTGGACATCCAGCGTTATGCCAGCAAGATCGTCGCCGTGCTCGGCGCCAAGTCGCCGCACATCCAGAACGTCGCCGTCGGCGGCGTCGCCAATCCGCTGGCGCTGGACGCCCAGTCGGTGCTGACCCTGGAACGGCTGATGGCGATCAGGGAATGGATGCTGAAACTCGACGATTTCGTCAAGAATGTCTATCTCATCGATGTCGCCGCCATCGGCGCTTTCTACGCCGACTGGACGAAATATGGCCGCGGCATCACCGACTACCTGTCGGCGCCGGACATCCCGCTCGACGGCAAGGGCACGCAGTTCGCCATGCCCGGCGGCCATATCGCCGACGGCAAGCTGGACAGCCACAAGCCGATCCAGAGCTTCGGCGACCCGTACTTCACCGCGGGCGTCAGCGAGGCGATCAAGCACTCCTGGTACGACTACAAGGCCGGCAACGATGTCTCCCTGCATCCCCACAAAGGCGAAACCACGCCCAACTACACCGATTTTCAGGACGATGGCAAATACAGTTGGCTGAAATCGCCGACCTTCTACGGCAAGCCGATGCAGGTCGGCCCGCTCGCCCGCGTCCTCAACTCGCTGGCCGCCGGCCACGAGCCGACCAAGAAATACGCCACCGCCGCGCTCGAACTGGTGTCCTCGATCGCCGGCGCGCCGGTCGGCGTCGACGCCCTGCATTCCACCATCGGCCGCCATGCGGCCCGCGCCGTCGATTGCGCCGTGCAGGTCGACGAACTGCTGCGGCAATGGGATCTGCTGATCGCCAACATGGACAAGGGCGATTTCACCACCTTCAACAAGCCGGTTTTCCCCAAGGGCGAGCAGATGGGCGTCGGCTTCCACGAAGCGCCGCGCGGCGTGCTGTCGCACTGGATCGTCATCGATTCCGGCAAGATCGCCAACTACCAGTGCGTCGTGCCGACCACCTGGAACGCCGCGCCGCGCAACGAAAACGACCAGCCCGGCGCTTACGAGGCCTGCCTGGTGGACAACCCGGTGGCCGACCCGGAAAAACCGCTGGAAGTGCTGCGCACCGTGCATTCCTTCGACCCTTGCCTGGCCTGCGCCGTGCACGTCGTCGATGAGGAGCGGCGGCCGGTGGTGACGGTGAAGGCGGTTTGAGCCTGAAAACCGTCGTCCTCGGCATCGGCAACATCCTCCTTTCCGACGAAGGCGTCGGCGTGCGCGTCATCGAGGCGCTGGCCGGCGATGGCGGCTGGCCGGCGGCGGTGGAACTGATCGACGGCGGCACCTGCGGCATGGAATTGCTCGATCAACTCGAAAACCTCGACCTGCTCGTCGTCGTCGACTGCGTGCGCGGCGGCCGCCCGGCCGGCACGCCGGTGGCGCTGCGCGGCGCGGCGGTGCCGGTGTTCTTCCGCACCCGGCTGTCGCCGCACCAGATCGGCCTCTCCGACGTGCTGGCCAATCTCGAACTGCTGGGCAAAGCGCCGCGTGAGACGGTCATCATCGGCATCGAACCGGCATCGCTGGCGCTCGGCATGGAACTGACGCCGACGGTAGCCGCCCGGCTGCCGGATCTGGCTGAACTGACGCGGGCCGAGCTACGGCAACACGGCCTCTTGGCCGGAGCCAGCGCCTGATGTGCCTCTCCATCCCGATGCGGGTCGAAGCCTGGGAGGGCGACGGCGAATTCGCCTGGGTCGCTCGCGGCGACCGGCGCGAACGCATCAACATGATGCTGCTCGGGCCGCAGCCGGTTGGCGCCTGGGTACTGATCTCGCTCGGCCTGGCCCGCGAGGTGGTCGAACCGGAGCAACTGGCCCTGATCGAAGAAGCATTGACGGCGCTGGCCGCCTCGCTCGACGGCGACTACGACGCCAGCGGCTATTTCCGCGACCTGGAAGCGACGCGATGAACGGCGGCATCCGCCGGCCCGCCGCCGCCCCGCCGCCAGTGCGCATGGCCGGAGTCCGCGCCGCGGATCCCTCGGCCTGCCTCGCCGACCACTACCGCCAGGTCTGGCAAACGCAAATGCGCGATCTGCCCTTCGTCAATCCGGCGTTGCACGTCGAGGCCATCGGTTTTGTCCGCCATGCCGGCGACTGGCTTGGCGTCGTCGTCACCCCGTGGTTTCTCAATCTCTTTCTGCTCAACGGCGGCGGCGGCCTGTGGCGCGACATCCCCGCCGGCCAGCGGCGCACCGTCGAACTGCCCTGCGGCGCGCTGCAATTCATCGCCGACGACGACCCCGCCATCGGTTCCTACCAATACTGCCCGCTGATCGCCCCCGTCACCGCCATCCCCGACATGGGCGCCGCCCGCCAGGCGGCCAGTGACGCGCTGCACGCCGCCCTGACCCTCCCCGCCCAAGCGGCCGCGCCGATGCCGGCGGCGACAGCGGAACCGGCGCGGCGCGGCTTCCTGCGCCGGCTGGCCGGGCGCAGCGGCTGATTCCATTTTTAGAGCAATTTTCGTTCAGATGCTTACGGCTCCAATCCTGCCATTTCCTGTTATTCCATTTATAAATCGTTGATGTAATAATATGCGCATCATCCCGAAGGTGGGACGGAGGTGCGTTGATGAGCAGAACGGCGAGCGGGCGAGAGGTTCTGGATCGGGCAAAAGTGTGCCTCAAAGAGGCGCGAACGATTGAGGAATTGCGGCAGGCGCAAGCGGTGCTGCTGCCGCTGGAGTTTGGGTTGACCATGCCGCAGGTCGCCCAGGCGCTTGGCGTGTCGCCAGGCTGGGCGTGCCGGTTGCGAACCCGCTTTGTGCGAGAAGGTCAGTTGAATGCGCCGTCCCGGTCGGCGAGCTGTGGCGGGCGACGACGGGAGAACCTGAGTCCGGCGGAAGAAGCCGAATTTCTCGCACCATTTCTTGAGCCGGCCCGAACGGGCGGCATCGTGGTGGTCGGGGCCATCAAGCCAGCCTTGGAAGCTCGTCTGGGCCGACCGGTCGCACTGGCTTCCGTCTACAACCTGCTGCACCGACACGGCTGGCGAAAATTGGCGCCCGACAAACGCCACCCCAAAACGGACGTGGCCGCCCAGGAAGACTGGAAAAAAAACTCCCCGACCTCCTGCGGATAATCAACCAGGAATGGCAGGCGCCTGGCGCGCTTCGTCTGATGTTCCAGGACGAAGCGCGTTTCGGTCGCATCTCCGATACGCGGCGCTGCTGGTGTCCCAAGCCCATTCGTCCGCTGTGCTACGCCATGGTGACGCAGGAATACACCGATGCCTACGCGGCCGTTTCCGTTGCCGACGGGCAACTCGATTCGCTGATTCTGCCGCACGTCAACACCGAGGGCATGCAGATGTTTCTTGAGGAAGTCGCCTCGCGCCACCCGAAGGATCGGATCGTCATGGTGCTCGACGGCGCCGGCTGGCATCAAAGCAAGGCGTTGGCCTTGCCCAGCAATCTCCGGCTGCTTCACTTGCCGCCCTATTCTCCTGAACTCAATCCTGTCGAGCACCTGTGGGATGAACTGCGGGAAAAGTCCTTTCACAACCGCGTCTTCAGCAGTCTCGACGCCCTCGAAAACCATCTCGAAATCGCTTTGCGCGAGATGAAACCCGACACTCAGCGCGTCCGTTCCATCACCGCTTGGCCTTGGATATTAAATGCGCTTACGAATTAGAAATAGAATAAGTCGGACGTGTCCAACACCGTGATAAGCGCCAGCAGACAACGACCATGCCAAATCCTAGCCCGGTTTTATGACCGTCGGATGACAGGTCGTCACATTGACCAAGCGCCCTCAGCCAGCGCCCAGCCGCCACAGCGAGGTGATCTCGGCCGCCCTCGCGGCGTGCAGCGGATCGTTGCGGTCGCTGGCCTTGCCGTGGCGCGGCGTGGTATCGAGGCGGCCGCGCACGATCAGGCCGGCGACGGCGATCCAGTCGAGCAACTGCTGCCGACTGCGCAGACCGAGGTGTTCGGCGAGGTCGGAGAGAATCAGCCAGCCTTCGCCGCCCGCCGTCAGATGCGCCGCCAGGCCGGATAAAAAACCGCGCAGCATGCGCGAATCGGGATCGTAAATGGCC
>Ga0209629_10000318_pt1 | contig 25243 bp, 25 predicted proteins | sample TergutCu122P5_FD_187286 | JGI IMG/M metagenome (GOLD analysis project Ga0209629, IMG submission 187286) | Cubitermes ugandensis P5 segment gut microbial communities from Kakamega Forest, Kenya - Cu122 P5 (SPAdes) (version 2) | ecosystem: Host-associated > Arthropoda: Insects > Digestive system...
GCTCGATTCGATCATGCATGCGCCGGTCGAGATCAATATCCGCGCCGACGGCTCCTGGCGGCTCGACTTCGAGGGCGCCAGCCGCTGGGGCTGGCACAGTTTCAACGCCCACCAATGCGCCTTCACCAGCGGCATCTGGGTTATGATGACGCAAACGCTGGTGCCGACGCAGCGCATCAACGACGGTGCCTACTACGGCACCGAGTTCCATATGCCGAAAGGCGGCTGGAACAATCCCGATGACCGGCGTACCGGCCACTCCTATGCCTGGCACTTCCTGGTCAGCGGCTGGACGACGATGTGGCGCAGTTTGAGTCAGGGCTATTTCAGCCGCGGCTATCTGGAGGAAGTCAACGCCGGCAACGCCAACACCTGCAACTGGCTGCAAGGCGGCGGCATCAACCAGGAAGGCGAAATCCACGCCGTCAACAGCTTCGAGTGTTCGAGCTGCGGCACCGGCGCCTGCGCCATGAAGGACGGGCTGAACCACGCCGCCGCCATCTGGAACCCGGAAGGCGACATGGGCGACATCGAAATCTGGGAGATGGCCGAACCGCTGCTGTTCTTGGGCCGCAACACCAAGATCAACTCCGCCGGCTACGGCAAGTATCGTGGCGGCGCAGGGTTTGAATCGCTGCGCATGGTCTGGAAAGCGCAGGACTGGACCATGTTCTTCATGGGCAACGGCTACATGAACAGCGACTGGGGCATCATGGGCGGCTACCCGTCGGCCACCGGTTACCGTTTCGAGGCGCACAAGACCGGCCTGAAAGAGCGCATCGCTAAAGGGCAGAGCCTGCCGCTGGGCGGTGACGGTAATCCGGACGACGGCAATTATGAAAAACACATCAGCCGCAGCGCTGTCGTCAAGCGTGACCAGCAGTGCATCACCACCGAGGATTGCTACGCCAACTATGATCTGTACCTGAACTATGTACGTGGTGGCCCCGGCTTCGGCGATCCGATCGACCGCGAAGTGGCGGCCATCGAAAGGGATTTAAACGGCCAGATCCTTTTGGCCGAATTCGCGGAAAAGGTCTATGGCGCCATTTGCCAGCAGGATGAGCAAGGCATCTGGCATGTCGATGCCGTGGAAACCGCTAAGCGCCGCGCCGAGATACGCAAGGAGCGTATCGCCCGCGCCCAGCCCACGCGCGAGTGGATGAAGTTGGAGCGTGAGCGCATCCTGCGCAAAGATGCCTCGGTGCAGGTGCGGCACATGTACGCTACCAGCTTTGGGCTGTCGCCGAAGTTTCTCGACAGCTTCCGCAAGTTCTGGCGGTTATCGCCGGACTGGAGGATCGACGAAAACGAACTGGGCGTGCCCAGCTACGGCTCCAAGTACCGCGTCGATCTGTCCAGACTGCCGGATGTGCGTACCGTCGTGCTGGTCGAGGAATGAACCCGCTTGCCAACAGGAGAGCAACATGAGTACCTATACCCAGGAACAAATCGACCACATGATCGACGGTACCCTCGATTGGAGTAACACCTTGCGCATGCTGTCGATGCCGAAAGACGGCGAGCGCTTCAGTATGTACGTCAAGGCGCTGCAAGCCAAGACCGGCATGAAAGACACTATTGTCTTGCCGCTCGGGCCGCACTTGTATATTGTCAGCGACGTTTACACCAAGAAGTGGGAAATCAAATGCGATTGCGGACATCGGTTCTGCGATTATCGCGAGAACTGGAAATTGAACGCGGTCGTTTACGTGCGCGATTCCAAAGACGCGATGAACGAGATCTACCCCGATCTGATGTCGCCCGATACCAACTGGCAGGTGTACCGCGAGTACTACTGCCCGCAGTGCGGCTGTATGCACGACGTGGAGGCGCCGACGCCGTGGTATCCGGTGCTGCACGACTTCGAGCCGGATATCGAGACCTTTTATAATGAGTGGGTCAATCTGCCGCTGCCGGAGAGGGTGGAATAGACGCTGTATCCGCCGCCTGTCGCTACCGCGGCGGGCGGCGTGTTGGCTTGTGATTTACCGGTACGTTCTTGCGATAGGGGGGTTCCGATGGATGGAGAATATTGTTTTTTGCCTGGAAAAGAGTTTGTCATTGATAGGGAAGTTCTCATGACAACTCGAGCTCGAACGCCCTGCGAAAATACCATCTACCCCACCCCAGGCAACGAGCGGGCCATCTACGCGGCTTGGGAGGCTTTTCTGGCCGGTACGCCACCACATTTGGGTGGCGCCTTGCGATCGGTGGTGCATACCTCGTGGCAGCGCAGCCGCGCGGCCTGTGTCGATCCGCGCGGCCCGCGCGGGCCTGTGCCGGCGTCCGACGAAACTCTTCAGCGGCTGCGCGAAAACCAGCGCGAACTGCTCGAAGCGAGCGCGTTCGCCATGGCCTACGCCCGTGATTTTCTTGCGGGAACTGGCATCGTGATGATACTGACCGACCGCCGCTCGACGATTCTCGACTTTGAAGGCGACACGCGCACCAAGCGCCGCGCCGAAGATATCAGCCTTATCCCTGGCGTCAACTGGACCGAATGCTGTTGCGGCACCAACGCCATCGGCACCGCGTTGGCGACCGGCCAGCCGGTGCAGATTCATTCGACCGAACATTTCGCTGAAGGCATCAAAAAGTGGACTTGCTCGGCCACCGTGGTGCGCCATCCAATGGACGGCGAAATCCTTGGCGTGCTCGATGTCTCGGGTTTATCGGAGTCCTACAGCCGGCGGAATCTGGCGCTCGTCGTCACCACCGCCGCGCAGATCGAAAGCCGCCTTCAGATCGCCGACATTGAACAGCGCTACCATCTGCTCGATCAAGCCATGACGCACTGGATTGACGCCGATCAAGCCGGGACACTGTTGTTTGACCGCCGCGGCGTGCTGGTCAAGGTCAATCGCAACGCCCGGCTGGCGTTGGCGGACGTGGGCGGCGATCCTCATTGGCTGGACGAGAAGCGTCTGTCGGTATTGGACGTACGCCGCCTGTCGGCGCTTGCGGCGGGTACAAGCCCACAGCCCGGTCTGCCCGTGTGGCTGCGGCCCGAATGGCTGCATCCCATAACCCGCGGCGGCAAGCGGCTCGGCACCCTGCTGATCATTCCCAGCTCACGCCGCGTGGCCCGGATGGTCAGCCTGCCGCGCGACCCGGCGCCGCTTACCGCGGGCATCATGAATACGCTGGTGTTCCGGCACGACAGCATGCAGCAGGTCGTCAACCGCACCCGCCAGCTTGCCGGCGTGCAAACGCCGGTGCTGCTGCAAGGGGAAACCGGCACCGGCAAGGAGGCTTTTGCTCGCGGCCTGCACGGCACGCGCAAGGGCGCCTACATGGCGCTCAACTGCGGCAGCCTTTCCCGCGACTTACTGGCCAGCGAACTGTTCGGCTATGTCGAAGGCGCCTTCACCGGCGCGCGCAAGGGCGGCATGACCGGCAAGATCGAGGCGGCCCACGGCGGCACCCTGTTCCTCGACGAAATCGGCGAACTGCCGTTGGACATGCAGCCACTGTTGCTGCGTGTGCTGGAGCAGGGCGAAGCCGGTCGGCCCGCCGAAGCTTTGGCCTATGACGTGGCCGCCAGCCTGCTCGCCTACGATTGGCCCGGCAATGTACGCGAGCTGCGCAACGCGATGGAGGCCGCCGTGCTCATCAGCGAAGGGCTGCCCATTGCGCTGTCGATGTTACCGCCCGAATTGCAACGGGCCGTTGCCCTGAAGGCGGCGCCCGTCGATCCGGCGAAAGCCGTTTCCGTCAGTTTGGACGAAGCCCAGGCAATGGCCATCCGTCAGGCCATCGCCGCCGCCGACGGTAACCTGACGCGCGCCGCCCGTCAGCTCGGTATCGCCAAAAGCACGCTTTACGCCAAGATGCGGGCCTATGGCCTGAGTCGGACTCCGTAACCATACTCCACATACACTGACTCTGGAGACACCCGCATGATAACGAATCTTCCCGACGAAGCTCCTCTTTGGTCCCCTACTCCCGCTCAAATGGCTACGGCGCGGTTGACTGAATTCATGAGACGGGCCGAGAACATCGCCGGTTACCCGATCCGTGACTACCCTACTCTGCATGCCTGGTCGCTGCACGCCGCCTCGGATTTCTGGAAATTGCTTTGGGATTTCTCCCAAGTTATCGGTTCTCCGGGCAATACGCCGATCCAAGATGTTGAGAAGATGCGAGGGGCGCGATGGTTCCCCGAAGGGCGTCTCAACTATGCGGAAAATCTGCTGCGAGACAGCGCCAATCAGGAAGCCCTGGTTTTCTGGGGAGAAGACAAGGTGAAGGTCCGTATGACCCGGCGGGAATTACGCCGGCAAGTCGCCCGTTTTGCCGCCGCCCTGACAGCGTTGGGCGTCGATGCCGGCGACCGGGTTGCCGCCTACATGCCCAACATGCCGGAAACTCTGATTGCGATGCTGGCCACGGCCAGCATGGGCGCGGTCTTTACCAGTGCCTCGCCTGATTTCGGCGTATCGGGCGTTCTCGACCGTTTCGGTCAGACGGAACCAAAAGTGCTGATTGCCTGCGACGGTTACTGGTATAGCGGCAAGCCGATTGATATTCAAGAAAGGCTGGTCGAACTGGCAAAACGCTTGCCGAGCATTGAGCGCATTGTCGTCGTTCCGTATCTTAGCCTGGGGTCTGAGATGGATATTCGCGCCATAGACAAGGCGATTTCCTACCAGGACTTCACCTCTCCTTACGCGCATGTCGAAAAACCCGGATTCCGCCGCGTGCCTTTCGATCATCCCCTGGTCATCATGTATTCTTCCGGCACGACCGGTGCCCCGAAGTGCATCGTCCACGGCACGGGCGGCGTCCTGTTGCAGCATCTGAAAGAACACAAGCTGCACGCGGACGTGAGGGAAGGAGACCGCCTGTTTTACTTCACCACCTGCGGCTGGATGATGTGGAACTGGCTGATCTCCGGGCTGGCCTCGGGGGCTACGCTGGTGCTGTACGACGGCAATCCGTTCGTTGGTGAAAATCATATCCTGTGGGAATACGCCGAAACGGAAAAAATCACCCATTTCGGCACCTCGGCCAAATACCTCGAAACGCTGGGTAAATCCACGCTGCGTCCGGCGGAGTATTACCCCTTGGCCAGCCTGCGCGCCATCCTTTCGACCGGCAGCCCGCTGGCGCCGCTGAGCTTCGACTTCGTTTACGAGCACATCAAACAGGACGTCCAGCTTGCTTCTATCTCAGGCGGGACCGACATCCTGTGCTGTTTTGTGCTCGGTAATCCATTACTTCCGGTCCGGCGCGGTGAAATTCAGTGTATCGGCCTGGGGTTTGCGGTTGAAACCTGGAATCAGGATGGCCAGGCTGTGCTGGAAGAAAAAGGAGAACTGGTCTGCACCCACCCTTTCCCCAGTATGCCTGTCAGCTTTTGGAATGACCCGGACGGCAGCAAATATACCGCCGCTTACTTCGAGCGATTTCCCGGCGTCTGGTGCCACGGCGATTTCTGCGAAATAACCCCGCATGGAGGGATTATCATCTATGGCCGTTCCGACGCCACCCTGAATCCCGGCGGCGTGCGCATCGGCACAGCGGAAATTTATCGGCAGGTTGAACGGTTGCCAGAAGTGGCAGAATCCATAGTTATCGGTCAGGAATGGCCCCCGGAAGCCCCTACCGATGTGCGTCTCGTGCTCTTTGTTCGTCTCAGTGAAAATACGACGCTCGATAAAGCGCTGGAAGATCGGATACGCCAGGTTATTCGCGCCAATGCCACGCCACGGCATGTGCCGGCAAAAATACTGCAAGTCACGGACATCCCCCGCACGAAAAACGGCAAGCTGGTGGAACTAGCGGTACGCAACGTCGTTCATGGCCTGCCCGTCAAGAATATTGAGGCGCTGGCCAATCCGGAGACGCTGGCTTATTTCAAGGACCGTGCGGAATTGAGATCATGAAAAAATGGGTGGATGCTCTGCCGGCTCACCCAGCAAACCGTTTCCGGCCAACTTTGTGGCGGAAGAGTTTGGCGCGGCTATGGCTCACTCGCTGACCGCGCTGATGTCGAGCAGACGCACCTGCCAGGATATAGTGTCGTGGTAGCGGTTGAGAATGGGGGCAAAACGCACGGCGCAGCGTTTGGCATCACGCAGCGCCTCGATTCTGTCTCCCAGCCAGAAACCAACCGCCCGGTGATTGCTGTCGCGACCGCGCAGCAGCACCTGCAAATGCTCGCCGCGAGCGCCGATGGCACGGGCGAAGACCAGCTCTTCTTCCGATTGAAAAATAGGCGGTGAATTGCCCTCACCATAGGGTTCGAGCAGGGACAAAAGGCGCAGATTTTCCGCGCGCATGACAGTTTCCACCGACACCGGATAACAGCGTCTTGGTGCCGTCGCCGGTGGTTGCCACAGGGTACGCGCCGCTTCCTCGAAGGCTTCGGCGAAAAGAGAAAGGTTGATCGCCGGCAGCGATAGGCCAGCGGCCATGGCGTGGCCACCGTGATGAACGAGCAGCGCGGCGCAGCGGTTTAGGCACAGGGCCAGATGAATCCCTGGCACCGATCTGCCGGAGCCTCGGCACAAGGTGAATTTTTCGCCACCGGCTTCGCCTTCATCAGGTTGGGCGACAATAAAGGTGGCCTTGCCGGTTTTCTCGACGATTTTCGCGGCGACGATGCCGGCGACACCAGGATGAAAGCGTCCGGTCAGCACCAGGGTTTTTTGCCGTTCCAGGATGTGTTCCGGAGGCAGTAAACGTAATGCTAATTCTATATTTTCTTCACAAGTATTTTTTCTTTCGTTATTTATTGAAGACAGTACCCTACCCGCTTTCTTGGCCTCGTGCTCGTCGTCGCTGATTAAAAGACGGGCGGCCTCGCTGGCATGGCGTAATCTGCCCGCCGCGTTCAGAAGTGGCCCAATGGCGAATCCAACATCTTCGGAAGTGATCGGATTCCAGGAGCGGTTTCCTCTCTGATTTTTCTGCCGCAACCCGTTCGCTTCGTCCGTCGTCTGTCGCTTGTCACTTTTTGGCTGTATGCCCGCCTCTTGCAGCAGGGCGCGCAAACCGGGAAAAGGCGATTCTTGCAAAGCTTCTAATCCCGACCGCACCAGTATCCTGTTGGTTTTGCTGATAAAGGACACATCAGCCAGCGTGCCGATGGCGACCAGCGGCAACAATTTTTTTAGATCGGGTTCCGGGCGATCAGCAAAAAAATCCCGTTCGCGCAGCGCCGCCCGTGCCGCCACCGCCAGATAGAAGGCGACGCCGACCCCGGCCAGTCCCTCGCCGTGCAACCCGCAGCCTTCCTGCTGCGGGTTAAGGATGATGCCCGGCGGTAGGCCGCCTGACGGCAAATGGTGATGGTCGGAGACGATGACCCGCCCTCCCCGTTTCGTGATTTCGGCGATGGTTTCGCGGTCGGAAATGCCGCAATCAACGGTGATGAAAAGAAATTTTTGCCCGGTGAGGTCAGCGAACTCCCGGTCGAAGGCGGCAAGGCTGACGCCGTAGCCATCGGTAAAACGGTTAGGAATATACCAGCGCGCCGTAACCCCCAGGGCGCGAAAGAAAAGATACAGCAGCGAAGAGCTGGTAACACCGTCCACATCGTAATCGCCCCACAAAATGATAGGAATTGATGCTTCGATGGTCTCGGCCACCGCCTTGGCCGCCGTCTCCATATTGAGAATTTTTTTCGGATGCGGCAGCTTGTCAAGGCGCGGGTAGAGAAAGGCGAGGACGCTCTCGGTATCGGTCACGCCCTTGTCATTTAAAATTTCCTGAAAGAATTTCGGAAACTTGGGCAATATGGTTTGGTTGGTCGCCATGACTGCTCCCTACAGCGCCTCGGCGATAAACGCGAGTACAGCGTCAGCATCCTGCCAGTTGAACCAAGTGATGGCCGGATCGTGGCGAAACCAGGTGAACTGTCTTTTCGCGTAACGGCGCGTAGCTCGCATAAAAAGTTCAAGCATTTTCTCATAGCTGTTTTCCCCAGCCAGCCAGGCGATGACATGGCGGTAGCCGATGGCCTGCATCGCTTTGCAGGTCGGAGAATAACCGGCGGCCAGCAGCTCCCGCGTTTCTTCGACGAGACCCTGGTTCAGCATGGCCCGGCAACGTTCGTCGATGCGCCGGTACAACTGGCCGCGCTCACAACTGAGGCCGATTTTGATGAAGCGGTTCACTGGCGCCGCCGCGACGCTTTGCCGTTCGGCGAGCTGTTGTTGCTGTAAATGTTCCGACCACGGCAGACCGGTGGCGCGGTAAATTTCCAGGGCACGCAGCACCCGGCTGCGGTCGTGGCGATCAATGCGGGCGGCGGATTCAGGGTCGCAGGTGACCAATTCATCATGTAATTTCTCGATTCCTTCTCTATCAATTCGTAAAATGAGTTTTTTTCTCAGTTCCTTATCGACTGGCGGCGCCGCGAACAAACCTTGCTCCAGCGCCCGCAAATAGAGACCGCTGCCACCGACCAAGAGGGGGATTTTGCCGTTTCGGCGAATAGCGGCCATGGCCGCCGAGGCGTCTCGGGCGTAACGGGCAGCGTCGTAATCCGCGTCAGGTTCAACCAGGTCGAGACAGTAATGGGCAATGCCGCGCTGTTCCGCTGGACGAATCTTGGCCGTGCCGATATTCATCTGGCGATAGACCTGCATCGAATCGAGGCTGATGATTTCGCAGGAAAATTCTTCGGCAATGCGCAGCGAAAGCGCGGTTTTGCCGACGGCGGTCGGCCCCAGCAACGCCAGCACCGGCATGGCCGAAACCGGCATGACCGGGATTGGTTCGATATTGTCGCTCATGCAAAGCTATTCAAAAGACAGATAGGCGGCGAAGCGGACGGCTTTGGTGGCACCGATACCTGGTACTCGCTCAAGGTCAGCCGCCGAGTGGAAGGCTCCATGTTTTTCCCGGTCTTCGACAATCTTTTTGGCCGTGGCTGGGCCAATACCTGGCACGGCGCTTAACGCCATCACCGGTGCCTGGTTGACAGCGATCAGGCGGCTGGTAAAGGGCTGACAGTCGGCATCAGCCGCATCCGTTTGTTGAGCCATTTGATCAGTGCCGAGCGTCATGCGCCCGTGCTCACAGGCGACGGGCAGTGGTTCTCCGGCCCGCTCCCACAACCCGGACAGAGCGATGACAATCTGCCAGGCCAGTAGCACGCCGCCGAAAACCAGCGCCGCCCCGGTCGCGCCTAGCTGTGGATGCCGACGAAACCACATGAATATTTGCCACGTATTCTTTTTTCCTTGTCGCCGCCGTGAACGCTGGAGTATACAGACGGCGCCGCAAATTACTATATCTCGATTCGCCCATGCCCGAGCCATTTAATATTGTTCTCGTCGAGCCGGAAATTCCGCCGAACACCGGTTCCATTGCCCGTTTGTGCGGCGCCACCGACACTCATCTGCACTTGGTGCATCCGCTGGGATTTGCCATTGACGACAAACACCTGAAGCGCGCCGGACTCGACTACTGGCCTTATGTGACGATCAGAAATTGGCCGGATTTCGATACCTTCCTTGCCGCCCAGGAGGAAAACCGCCTGTACTTTTTCACCACCAAGACGAAAAGCAGCTACACGCGGGCCAAATTCCAGCCCGGCGATTTTCTGATTTTTGGACGGGAAACCAAGGGCTTGCCGGAAGAAACTCTTGATCTGTACGCCGACCGCTGCTATACCCTGCCGATGTCCAACTCCCATATCCGCAGCCTCAATCTGGCCATGGCCGCCGGGATTGTTTTGTATGAAGCGCTGCGGCAGAACCAAATCGTTTAGAGGATATTATGCCCGACCGTATTTATAATTTCAGCGCCGGTCCAGCCACCCTGCCCTACTCCGTGCTGCAACAGGCGGCACAAGATGTTGTTAATTTCCAGAACAGCGGCATGGGCATCGTCGAGATCAGCCACCGTTCGCCGGGCTTTGCCGCCGTCATCGCCGAGGCCGAAAGCCTGTTGCGAGAATTGCTTGCTATTCCCGATAATTACAAGGTGCTATTTTTGCAGGGCGGCGCCTCGAGCCAGTTTTTCATGGTGCCGATGAACCTGCTGGCGCCCGGTAAAAAGGCCAGTTATCTCAATACCGGCGTCTGGTCGAAAAAGGCGATTGCCGAAGCCAAGCTGTTCGGCGAGGCACTGGTACCCTATTCCAGCGAAGCCGGCAGTTTCAAAAGAGTACCGGAGCCAGGTGATTATCAAGTCGATCCTGCCTCGGAATATCTGTATTTCGTCAGCAACAACACCATTTACGGCACGCAATACCAACAAATGCCGGTGGCGCCGAAAAATGTGCCGCTCATCGCCGATATGTCGTCGGATTTTCTTTCCCGCCCGGTCGAAGTGGAAAAATTCGGCCTGATTTACGCGGGAGCGCAGAAAAATCTCGGCCCGGCTGGCGTCACCGTGGTCATCATCCGTGACGACTTGCTCGACCGCGCCCCGGCCAGCGTCCCGACCATGCTGCGTTACAAAACCCATGCCGATAAAGGTTCGATGTTCAACACTCCACCCTGCTTCGCCGTCTATATGGTGCGTGAGGTGCTGAAGTGGCTGAAGAATCTCGGCGGAGTCGCGGCGATTCGCGACATCAACGAAGAAAAAGCCTCGTGGCTGTACCAGGTCATCGACGAAACGCCCTATTATCGCGGCCATGCCGAAACGGCGTCGCGGTCGCGCATGAATGTCACTTTCAATTTGCCGACGCCGGAATTGGAAAAGAAGTTCGCGACCGAGGCAGCGGCTCTCGGCATGGCCGGCCTCAAAGGCCACAGCTCAGTTGGTGGTTGCCGCGCCTCGATTTATAACGCCATGCCGCAAGAAGGCGTGAAGACGCTGGCCGCTTTTATGCGGCGGTTTGCGGCGGCAAATCCGGCCTGACATCAACGGACGGCATCCGCGACTCAAGTCTGAACCATTACACATTTTCATGTTTCGATTTTACCGCATCCATTCCAGAACGTTCATCTGGCGGATGCCGTTGCGTGCAAAAGTGAAAGTGTCCATACTGAGGATGGTTTTCGGGTAGTGGTCATCAATCGCGTCCAAGGCGGAAAACTCACGTTCCAGCGTTTTCTCGTCCATAACGGTCTGCGCCACCTGAAAATATTCGCACCCGCCGTCGTACTTGGCGGCAACGAAATCCACTTCTTTGTCACCGACCTTGCCAACACTGACTGACCTGTAGCCACGCCGCAACAGTTCCAGATAGACCACGTTTTCGAGAACCCTCCCAAAGTCCCCCGTGCCGCGCCCGGTCAGCATCCGGCGCAAACCAAGATCGGCAATGTAGTATTTGTCGTTGGTCTTCAGCCAGTCTTTGCCCTTGATGTCGTAGCGCCCGACGCGGTAGAGGATAAAACTCCTGACCAGGGCGTCGAGGTAGTTTTCTATCGTGCGCACGTCGATCTTGAAACGATCGCTCTCCATCTGGTTCTTGATGTTGTTGATCGAGGTCAGATTGCCGATGTTGTCGGCGATGTAACGGATGACCTTTTCCAGCCGCGCGGGATCGCTGACCCTATTGCGGGAGATCACATCCTTCAAAACGACCGCGCTGTAGACCGCATCGAGGTAACTGTCGATCTGGCGGCGGTTGCCGCCAAAGGCCAGTGTGTACGGGAAAGAGCTGTCCGTGACATAGGCATTGAATGCCGCCGGCAAGTCGCCCGCATCGGGCCGAGCAGACAGGTATTCCGCGAACGACAGTGGTTGCATCTTGATTTCGACATACCTGCCCGACAAGAGCGTCGCCAGTTCACCCGACAGCAGGTTGGCGTTCGATCCCGTGATGTACAGGTCAACGTTTTGCCGCAGCGCCAGGCTGTTCACCGCTCGTTGAAAGTCCGGCACATTCTGGACCTCGTCGATGAACAGGTAGTTCTGGGTATTTTCCAGCAAGCCGGAGGCAAGTTTGTCGTGCAGCGCCTCCCACCGGTCGATGTCCCGGTTGACGGCATCGTCCAGGTTGACACTTTGCACCTGCCGCCTCTTTACGCCGTGCGCCAGGAGGTGATCCTGATACATCTCCAGCAAGGTGGATTTGCCACAGCGGCGGATGCCGGTAATGACCTTGACGAGTTGCGTGGTGTCGCGATACCCAATGATTTCCTTGAGATAAACCGGACGAGGGATCTGTTTCATGACGCTGTTCTCCGTGCAAGTGAAGTAGCATCGTAATGCAAAAACTTACATCGAGTAAACAGTTTTTGCATAGAAATCCAAATTCATGTCCAATAGAGGTAAAACCGAACATCCTTTTCAACACATCCGTGCTGGTTTTGCCCTCCTCTGCCGAAAGCTACGGCGTTCAGCGCCGCGACAATCAAGACGAGGGATAGACAGAACAGGACAATCAACCGCCCGGTCTTGCGGCGGACCGTATCCCGCTGGGCGTAAAAATCCATGGCTTTGCTCCTCAGGCGGAAGAGACTTTTCGTGCCGGGCGCTGCGCCTTTTCTTCAACCAGTTGCCGCATGGCGTTAAAAGACGGCATTGGCAGTTCGAGGGCGACGGTAATCAGACGGAGCAACTCCAGCTCGTCGAGGGTGACGGCACCATGCCAGGTAATAGTGACCAGCAGCGCGTCAATCACCTGCTTTTTCACGGCGGGCGGCAGCGTCGGCAATAATTCCAGTGTCTTGTCGAAGGCGGCCACCCACTCGGTGGGTGGGGTGTAGGCCGGAGCGCTTTTGGGCAGCAGCCGGACCATGCCGGCAGCAAAAGCCCGCGCCGCCGCCTCGTCGTCCGGGCCGCCGTGCCAAGCTATGACCGCGAACAGTGTGACAATCGCCTGTCGCAGTTGCGCGGCGGGCGGTTTTTGCGCCGGTTTCGGTTGGATGACATGCGCCGTCTTTTCCGCCTCGGTCAGACGCAACCGTGTCATGCGGGTCAGGCAGTATTCGGCGGGCGTCAATTCGTCGTCCAACGCCGCCATCCGCTCGAGCATACGGATGACTTGCAGGCGCTCGCGTTTAATAAGAACATCGAGTTTTGGCAGCACCATCTCCGCCAGCGGCAGAATCTGCTCCGGCAAAAGCGTCTTGATTTTTGGCATCAGCCGCGTCACCTGCGAATACAGGGCATCACCGAGCAAGGCGTATAGGGTATCGCGGTCATCGCTGGTGGCCGTGCCGCTTTTGCGCTTGCGGGCGACGCGCCGCGATTGCAAGAGGGCGAAGAGCAGCGCCGCCTCGCAATTATCAATCTCGCCAAGGAACGCCTTCGGCACATGAAAACGCCGCTCCAGGCCGTCAGCCAAGAGCGACAGCCGGGTCTTGCGCCCGCCGGTCTCGCCGTCCACAGCGATAGAATGCGCTGCCGCCGGTGATTTTGCTGGCGCTGGTGGTCTTTGTAACAGATCCGGGGGATTGGCCACGAACACAGTGCCGGAATCCTGGAAAGCGGCTGGCTGGCCTGTCCCCCAGTTGGTTGGCCGCCACGTGGCTGACCGCGAGGTTTGCCGCTTGAAATGGCTTTGGATGGCGCCGATGCGTTCTTCCAGCGGCGGATGGGTGGCGAGAAAGCGCGTCCAGAAGGTCTGGCCGCTGGCGAAAAACATATGGCTGACCTCCTCGCGCCTCGCCATCTTCATCTGCGAACCCTCGCGAAAACCGCCGATCTTCTTCAGAGCGCCGGCGAGTCCATCGGGGTTCCTGGTCAGCCGCACCGCCTGGGCGTCGGCGAGAAATTCCCGCTGTCTGGAGACACCGGCCCGGATCAGCCGGCCACAAAAGACGCCGAGCGAACCGATGACCATCAGCGCCGTGCCGAAAATCAGCCACTGTATCCCGCTCCGGCGAGACAACAGCTTTTTGCCGCCGAGGCTCAGGGCGAGAAGACCGGCCAAGAGACCGATAAGCCGGATATTCAAGCGCATATCGCCACTGAGAATATGCGAAATTTCATGGGCGATGACGCCCTGGAGTTCATCACGGGAAAGCTGAAGCAAAGCGCCCCGGCTGACGACGATCACCGCGTTTTCATGATCCCAGCCCGCGGCCAAGGCGTTGATGCCTGGCTCCGACTCCAGCACATAGATATTCGGCCTGGGAATGTTCGCGGCGATGACCATTTCATCGACCACATTGACCAGCCGCCGCAGATGAGGATTGCCGCCGCCTGGCGCCTCCGGATCGACGAAGATGCCGCCCAGTTCGCTGGCCAGCCAATCGCCGCCGCTGGAACCCAGCTTTTTGATACGCCGCCAGCTTATCAGGGCGATCATCGCCAGAACGATCAGACTCAAAACGATATGGAAACCAACAAGGGCATGAAAGAATGACTGACAATTCTCCACCATTACCGCGCCTTGTGCCTGACACATTTCAAGACGCTTGTGAGCGGTTGGGTGGAAAATGCCATAGGCGGCCAGATTCACCGCCACGACAATCAACACGGCGGAAAGGAAGAACAAGGCGATCAACTGGCCGGTCTTGCGGCGGGCCTTGTCTTGATGGGCATAAAAATCCATGATCGTGGTTTTCAGGAGAAGGAAGCTCGTGGAGCCTCACGTTTTACAGGGTCTTCAATGTCGAGCAGCACGGCCTCTGGAAAACGAAAGAAACCGGCGACGATATTGGCCGGGAAATGTTCCTTGCCTATATTGTATTCGGTGGCGCTGTCGTTGTACGACTGACGGGCGAAGGCGACGCGATTCTCGGTGCTGCTCAGCTCCTCGGTCAGCTGTTTCATATTTTCGCTGGCCTTCAGGTCAGGATAGTTTTCCGCGAGAGCCATGAAGCGGCTGAGCAGACCGCCCAACCCCTGTTCCGCCGCCGCCAATCCCTGCATGGCTACCATATCGTCGGGTTTGGCTGTCGCCGCCCGCAGGCTGCTGGCCGCCTGGTTGCGGGCCGCGATCACCGCCGTCAGCGTCTCCCGCTCGTGAGCCATGTAGGCTTTGGCGGTTTCGACGAGATTCGGGATCAGGTCGTAGCGCCGCGTCAGTTGCACGTCGATTTGGGCAAAGGCGTTTTTATAGCGGTTGCGCAGCGTCACCAAATTGTTATAGGCGGCTACGGTGCCGACGGCGACAACGACAAGGAGCGCGATGATAACAATCGAACCAATTGATTCCATACCCTTCCTCCTGATTTGAATTTTTCTCACTCCGGCCCGATTTCCTGTTTTAACAGACAACAGGAAATGCGGCGCCGTGGCTGGCCATCGCCATCGTATTCAATAGTTTCTGGCTGCAACAGTTTGTTCATGACGCAGCCCTCGGCAATATTTAAGGCGAAAAAAGCCTCCTCGCGCAGGCCGGTTTCCCTGACTAGAGAATTGCCTTCAATCCGGTAGCTGTTGACCGGATAGTCCTCGCAAAGTGGGCAGCGGTAGACGCGGCCATTGGGGAAGACGAAGAAATTTTCCGCCACCAGCCCGGCGCAGGCGAAGTCTTCCGCCGCTTCGAGAAATACTTTCGGATAGGTGACATGGATTCCCGCCTCAGCCGCCCTGGCCGCCACCGGAGGCACCACGGCCAGCCACTCTTCACGACTGACTTGCGGGTTGTCGCCAAGACTATCGCTGTCTGTTACCGTCGGCGCCGATTTGCCGCGCAGGCCAATCACCTGGATAAAAAAGCGTTTGACGGCAAGACCCGTTAACAGTGGGATCATATCCGCCAGATGGGCGATGTTGGCGCGGCTGACCGTATAGATGACGCTGACATTGAAACCGAGCGCCACCGCCCGTTGCAGGTTGCCGGTGCAGACGGCAAACGAACCTTCACCGCGAATGGCATCGTTGACCAGAGGGTTCGGGCCATCGAGGCTGAAGCTGAGAAAATCCACCTCGTCTGGTCGGACATTTTCAAGAAATTGGTTGAGCATATAGCCATTACTATCGACAGTTACGGCATAATCGAGTTGTTTTGCCACACGGATAGCTGCCGACAGATCGGGGTGCAGCGTCGGCTCGCCGCCGAGGAAAATAACGTTGGCCGGGCCGTCGCCACGCAGAATCTTCAGCCAGTTTTCGATGCTGGCGATGCTCAGCGTGTTTGTGCCATGCTGCTCTAAATTGATATAACAATGGCGGCAGCGCAGGTTGCAGGCGGTCAGAATATGGAAAAAGATATTTCTCTCGCCAGCCTGGAAGGCGACGGTTTGTGGCTTGCTCATGGACTGTCCTGTGGTTGCGCCATGGTATACTCCGCCAGCAGGCTGCCACGCAGGTAGAGGGGCCTGCCAGCGAAAAAACGCTGAAAAAGGGCCAGGGATTGTTGCCGGCGCACGCCGCCGATCACCGCCAGACTGATATTTTTATAGAGTGGCCGCAGTTGGCGCAGTGGTAAATCGGTGGCACCGCCCATCACATCCTCATAGGCATAAACAATCTGCCGGAAGCCGTTGACGAGCAGCGTTCCCAGACACATCAGACACGGTTCCATGGTCGAATACACCGTCAGGCAAGCGGGATCGAGACCAGGCGTTTCCCGCAGCAACCGCCGCATGGCAACGATTTCCGCGTGCTCCAGCTCCGGAGCGTCGCCGGCGCTGTCACGCCGCCCGCCGCTGGCCACCACTTTATTGCCGAGGGCAATGACGCAACCGACCGGGAATTCGCCGTCGGCCAAAGTCACTGCCGCTTCCTCAAGGGCGAGATCCATAAAGTATTCATGACTGTACACCTGCGCCTTCATTTTTTCTCTACACAGCATAGGATAGGAACTCAAGAGATCGGGGTAAACTGAAGCCACAATCTCGATGAATGAACTCGGTGGCCCCATGTGGAAAAAGAATGAGATTTTTATGCCGTCATTTACCAGGGAAAAAATATATTTTATTGGTGAAAATATCGCAATATTTTTATGGATTTTTCAACGGAAGTACGCATGAAAAGATGATTTTTTCGCGAGAAAAATGCGGAATTTTTTTTCTGAAAAAAATCTGGTTTTTCAAACCGCAATCAAGAGGCTGGCGACGGTTCGTCTTCCTTCACCCGCAAACGGAAAATCCCGCCCGCCGTCACCGTATCACCGGCCCATAATTTTTTGCCACGTTCGCGGACGATGGTGCCATTGAGCGAAACCTTCCCCTGCCCCAGCAGCTCCTTGGCGGCGACACCGCTGTCGGCGATGCCTGCCAGTTTAAGAAATTGCCCCAGGGAAATTGGGAACCTGACGATACCGATATGGTGAATTGGTTCTTCTTTCATGTGTTTTCCTCTTTTTTTCCGGTGTGCCACCGGAAGTTCGGCAAATATTTACCGAAGATTTGCCGAAGAATTCTAGGCGGTTCACCGGTTTTCCCTCGACAGCACCGGCAAAGTATTCTATTATTAGCAAGTTTTGAGATACTGAAAGCCGCGCGACAAGATATGGAGCCGCGGCGCATCCCTTACATAACCGTTGGAGGTAAAACAATGGGAATAATCCGATTCAGTAAAGCATTGCTCATGGCCGCCGTCGCCGCCACACTTTTAACCACCGCCGCCTGTTCCTCGAAGAGTAATCAGGCGGCAGCCGACAACATGGCCGACCCAGCCAGCGCCAGCGCCATGGCCGCCAATTTCAAAGATATTGAACTGCCTGCGGACATGAAATGGGATACCGCCGGCAGCATCACGGTCAACACCAGTTCCTTCCAGGGCGGCATCGCCAAATACTCCGGACGGGTCGAAATCAATTCGCTGCGTGACTTTTTGCTGAGCAGCATGGCCAACAACAAATGGAAGATGGTCGGCGACACCCAATACTCCAACAAAATCATCCTGGCCTTTACCAAACCGTCGCGCGCCTGCCTGATCGCCTTGGAAGAAGGTTTTGGCGGCTCCCTCGGCAAAACCTATGCTACCTTGTATGTGACCAGTGATTTGGCCACCGGCACCCGCACCAACCCCTTTGGCGAGCCAGTGAAATAAACCCTGGCTATTAGTCAGGGCTTTTTCAAGGCCCAATATCCTGGCTTAAATAATAATTCGATGCGCCGGTAAAAAAGCCGTCATCGGCGCCATCATGAATGATTTCCCCATGATGCAACACCACGGCGCGGTGACAGAGTCGCCTGGCAAAAAAAAGATCATGTGTAATCAGCATGAAAGCGGCGGGGATATTGTCGAGAACACGCAGCAATATTTCCTGGCTGGCCGGGTCAAGCCCGGCAGTCGGTTCATCGAGAATCAGCAATTCCGGTTCCATGCTGAGCACCGATGCAATGGCCAGACGTTTCCTTTCACCACCACTCAGATGCAGCGGTACGCGCTCCTCATAACCAGTCAGGCGAACGGCGGCTAAAGCCCGCGCCACCCGCCGCGCCGTTTCTTCCTTGCCCAGCCGCATCTGGCTGGGACCAAAGGCCACCTCTTCGAAACATGATGGGCAGAAAAGCTGGTCGGCGCTGTTCTGAAAGACCATGCCGATATACCGCCATAACTGGCGGCGGCTTTTCCGGCTTACCTCGCGGCCATGGTGAAAATACTGGCCGCTGCCCCCGCGCAATCCCAATAAACAGGCGGCGAGCGTCGATTTACCGGCGCCGTTTTCGCCGATCAGCGCCACCCTTTCCCCAGCCTCAATTCCCAGATTGATGTCGGCAAGCGCCAAAGCTCCGTCCGGATAGCGGTAGGAAAAATGCTGCAATTCCAAGAGAGGTAAAACCACTACGCCGTCATCCCGATGACTACCATTGGCATGGTCATGCCGAGGCTGATAATGGTGGTGGCTTTTCGGACGAGATAGCTGTTCATCGGCTGCCAAACGAAAACTGAAATCCAGGCCGTGCTCGCGCAGGTTATGGGGATGGCGCATCAGCGAGGCCATCGGCATATCATGCCAAATGGTTCCAGCCGACAAAACGATGGCGCGGTCGCAGAGCCGGGCGAGAAATGGCAGATCGTGGTCGATGATGATCAGCGTGCCCCGGTATTCAGCCAGAATGGCGATGAGTGCCGCAACTTGGGTTGGGTCGAGGCCGGCGGCGGGTTCATCGAGCAGCAGCAATTCCGGCTCCATGGCCAGAACCGCCGCCAGCGCCGCCCGCTTTTTCTGGCCGTGGCTGAGAAAATGCGGCGGGCTGCCGGCCTTTTCGGCGAGATCAACCTTTGCGAGCCAAGAGAGGGCCAGACGATCGCTTTCCATCCCCTGCCCCTGATTCAACAGGCCGAAGGCGACATCCTCCAACACCGTGTTGCAAAACAGATGGTCGTCCGGGTCTTGGAACAGAATACCGACGCCTGTAAGTGGCGCCGGTGCCGTCTTTTTCGCGACCGCTTCACCGCGATAGAAAATCTCGCCGTCCTGACACGGTAGAAGCCCAGACAGCAGACGCATCAACGTGCTTTTGCCAGAACCGTTGCGTCCGACTAAGGCGACGCGCTCACCCTGGCGCAGCGCAAATGTCGCCTCGTTGAGTGCCCAAGCGCCATCGGGATAGCGGAAGCGCAGGCTGGCGCAGCCGATATGCTGTTGCCCATCCATGATCATTGACGGAAAAATTGCGTAAAATCGGCAAGAAAGCGCTCGGCGACGAGCGGCGCCGCAGCCAGAATCAGCCAGAAGACCGCCTTGCCAATATCGTGTGACTTCATCGGTTGCGACCCAGCTTGTGGCATTTCACCGTTGAAGCCCCGGCAGAGCATCGCTTCATACACCCGCTGGGTACGCTCGAAGGAACTGACAAAAAGCATGCCGAGAAAATTGCCGATGGCGGCCAGGCTAGCCCAATCGCTGCGGGCGGTGAATCCCCGCACCCGCATGCCGCGCCACATCCGCGCCGCTTCCTGTTGAAAAACGAAAATATAACGGTGGCAGAGCAAAATCATCTGGATCAACGAAGCCGGGACACCGATTTGCCGGAAGCCGCGCAAGGTGCCGGCAATACTGGCGGTGGCCAGCATCGGCTCCATCAAGAGGGCGATGGCCATGGCTTTCAAAACAATCAGCGCCGCCGTATGCAGGCCGGACAGCCGCAAGGGCAAAGCGGCGGGCAAAAAAGCCAGGGAAAAGGTTTGCTCACCCGCTGGCATGACGCCGCTAAAGGGCAGAATGACCATCAACATCGTCAAAAATCCTGACATCGCGGCCAGCCGGGCCAGACTACGCCGCCAGGTAAGGCCACTAACCATCATCGCCAGCGCCGAGATAACTAGGGCCATCAGGCAGCCGGGGATGGTGCGCAGAGCGACGAAGAGAAAGCAAGTGGCCATCAGGCAGCCAACTTTCAGACCGGTATGCCAGCGGTGGAAAAATGAATTGTCGCCCGCCGTTTCGGCCAGGGAAATGATTGATGCGGCCAGCCCTTCTCGGCGACCCGAACGATAGAGGAGAAAATAAAGAAGCGGCAACAAAAGCGGCGCCAGCAATACTGCCACCGCCAGCAGGGATTCAGGCCACGAAAGCGCGGTATTCACAATGGAGATTCGCTCCTCGTGGCCGGATCTTTATCTTTTCTGATGGCGACCGTATTTTCCTTTCGCGGCAGGGAAAGCAGCTCCGGTTTGACCCGGAAGAGAAAGCCGACCATCACCGCCGTCACCAGCGCTTCGATGATAACCACCGGCACATGGGCAGCGAGCGCCAATTTGGCCACCGCGAAAAAATTATCCCCAGCACTGGCGAGAAACAGGGCAAGAAAGACGGCGGCCAAAGCCGTCCCCAGGCCACCGGCCAAGGCACCGCTCCAAACTGCCCGGCGCCTGTCGCCATTTTGTAGCAGACGAAAAAGTCCGGCGCAGACGAGGGCCGGCACACCCATCATCAAGGCATTGGCCCCCAAGGCGGTGACGCCGCCGAACTGAAAGAGGAAGCATTGCAGGATCAGACCGACAGCGATGCTGAGAAAGGCCGCCGGGCCAAGCAAGACGCCGACGATGCCCGGTAAAAGCAGATGGACACTGGTCGGCCCCATTGGCACGGAAATTAGCGAGGCGATGAAAAAGGCCGAGGTGACGACGGCGATTTTCGGCAAATCCTCCTGGCGGAGAAAACGCAGGCTGGCCGCCACACCCACTCCCGCCACAACAAAGGAAGCGACAGAAACGCCGAAAGGTAGGACGCCATCGGAAATGTGCATGAACGTCCTCTATTCTTTCCCCTGATTTTTTCGTGAAGCGACAAAGGCCGCCACTCCGAATAAACCGAAAATATAGCCGATGCCGGCAACAATTTGCCCCAGCCCCGGTTCGTCGAGTTTGAGCTGAAGCCGAGCCAGATCGCCTTTAATCTGCCGCAGGTCGCGGCTGGTGGCGACCTGACTTTCGCGAATGACGGCGGCTAAATCCTGGCAATTTTTTAATGTATTATCGGATGCCGCGACCGCTGTGGCATTGGCCAAGGAATCCGGCGGCGCCATTGCGCGGTCATCCGGCCCGGCGGAGCAAGCAAGGGTGGGTATGCCGAGAAGGAGAAGAAGCAAAATCCACCCCACCCTCATTGACCGGCCTCATCCATTGTCAGGATAAAACTGGCCTTGTGCCCCAGCGAGGCGTCGAGTGTCAGATACAAATCGGTCTTGGCCGGCAGCGGGAAATTATAATGACCATCGGCGTCGGTTTTGCCATGCAACAATTCCTTCCCCTGCGCATCCGCCACCGTCACCACACCACCGATAATCGGAGCGCCATCCGAGAAATAACTTTCGCTATACACAGTATCGCCTTCATTATAGGCGAAAATTGTTACCTTATGCGCCAGCGCCGCCGTCGGCAGACAACAGCATAAAATGAAGAGGGAAAAAAGAGTGAGACAGACCCGGCGTTTCATGTTCCGTATTCCCCTGTCTTATCGCATATCGGCGGTATGTATCCAATAGACGGCGCCGATTTCGACCGCTTTTAAGGCGCCATCCCGCTTAATTTTCACGTCATCCTCGCTCAGAGCGGCAAATCCCCACCAACCAGCGCGGGGTATGGCGTAGGTGAATATACCCTGACCGTCTGTTTTCACCACTTGCGTGATATAGGCGTCGGCGGGCGCTTTGACTTTTCCCTGGCTATTCAGATATTCCACCTCGACATTGGCCCCGGCCAGCGGTTGGCCATCACGCAGCACCTTACCGGTGAAAACGTTGCCGCTCCACAGGCCATACGGGCGGGTCAGCGGGATGATTTCCATCTTCAGGCCAACTGGCTTGTCCCAACCCTCTTCCATGCCGAAAGCCTGGACGCAGACTTTGGTGTAATGGATGATGTAGGAATTCTCCGCTGGTTCCCAGTATGGTTCCGGTTCGATGAAAAATATGTAGTCGCCTGGCTGTTTGATTTTATATACGGCGCGCCAGGCGGTAACCGCGTCTTGCTGTTCCTCGCCCGTGACTTTTCGCTCTTGCAGGCTGGCCAGCAAATCGGTCTTCTGGCCGCGATGCAGCACGCCAAACGCTTTGGGCCTGGCCATTGGCATGAATTTTTGCTCGAAGGGATGGAGAAACTCGACATCGAGGGTGATTGCCGTCTTATCCGCCACACCGACAATATCGTTACTGGGGATGATGGCGGCAAAATGGGCTTCAGCCTTATGCGGATCAACAAGCGGGCCAAAGCAGAGAGCGGCGGCCAGAAGGCAACAACACAAGGCTGAACGCGACGGCGGCAGCATGAAATTCCCTTTGTTGGTTGATAGGCGGCGGTCAGCGCCTGTATTATCTAAAATCATTTCGTGTGAAACGTAGGCCAAAATAGAAGCCACGGCCAAGTTCGTCAAGCATTTTTCCGGTGGTGGTACGCAGCCCGGTTCAGGCTGTCTCGGCAAAAATTTTTTCCAGCCGCGCCCGTAATTCTCCGGCATTACGGCATCTTCCAGCTTCGATTGTCGCCAAGAGGCGCAGGCTGATGCGGTTTTCCGCCTTGGCGTTGAAAAGAAACTTGCCGGGCGGAAAGAGTTGGCCGGTACCGGCAAGGCCGAGGACTACTATTGGTCTTGCCGTATGTAGTGCCAGTTTCAGCGCCCCGCTTTGCAGCTCGCCCAAGCTATTACCCGACCGATTACGGGTGCCTTCAGGAAAGATAAATAGCGAACCGCCAGCCGCGAAAAATCCGGGCAGCGCCTCAAGGCTGGCCAGCGTCAAGCCGCCGTATTTGCCGCTGGCCGTGGCCGGGAAGTAGCCGTTTTTTCTCAGCACAGCGCCGAAGATGGGCACAGCGAAAAAAACCGGTTTGACTACTGTAACGCTGCGCGACAACAGCGAGATGAGCAGCAGCGGATCGAGATAAGATTGGTGGTTGCACAAAACCACCGCTCTCTGAATACCACTGACGCGCCTATCCAAATCCCAGGACGTGGATGGGCACAAAGCGGCCAAGAGTGTAAAAAATCTCTGAAAAAACCTTCTGTTGTAGCGCTGAAAAAGAGCCTGACTGTCCGCACGCACCAGAGCCACCAGGTAGAAAGGCGCGTGCAAAAAGACAAAGCCAAGGGTGAAATAGGCCCAGGCTAAGAAGGTGACGGCGAAATTGTACGGCAAGACCATGTAGGACATGGAAAATCCAAGAAAATCAATTTCGCTTTTTATTTGCCAACTTCATCGCTTTCCGTCCACACTTCACTGTCCGATTTCGATATCCAGGGTTGATAGGGCGGGTTGTCCTCATTATTGCTGTTTTTCGTTCGCTCCCAGACGCTGGGATGGACAATCGGTTTGTCGCTTCTGCTCTTACGCCAGGAACGCTTTTTCTTGGGATCTAATTTTCCCCATCCCTCACGGGAATTGTGCATCATGCCATTGACATCGCCAGGAAATAGCGTCTGGCCATCGACGTCTTTAGATATCCCGCGCTTTTTATCATCGTAAATAATGAGGCCACGCTTCTTCGCCCTGTCTAACATCCAGGCCAGAGGAATATTGGAGAGCTGGTCCTCCTCATAACCGCCGCCGACATCTGAATGCATACCGCAGAACCACACTTGCTCTACCTCTTGACCTGGCAAAATTTTCGGGTCGAAGAGTACCGGCTGGAAATGTTCGCGTTCATCGTCAATCGCCAAAGCGTGATAGGCATTTTCAACCGCTTCGCTGAGTTGGAAATTATGAAACTTGTGATGAAAGAATCGGAACTTATTGAGTATCACGTCAACCGGCTTCCATGGCACGCCCAAGGCCGTAACGGTATCAAAGCAGCCAAGAAAGTGGATCTTCGTCCACATGGTGTGGTGCAACTCAATGAATGCATCAGCCTCTTCCTGGCGTTCGGCTTCGTTCTCAATTTCATAAATCGCATAGGCCTTGTCAATCAGCTCCGGACGCGATTGTGGCAAAATACCGAAGTAATGGATAAAACTGGATAAACTGCGCACCGTCGCCGCGCCCCGGCTGAAACCAAACAGATAAATTTGGTCTCCCGCCTCGAAATTTTCAAAGATGAATCGGTAACAATCTTTGATATTTTTTGAGATGCCGGCGCCACCAATCAAAGCACCCACTTTGCGCCACCAACCAGTGCCTAACCCACGGTCATAAAAAGATATTTGCTTGGAGGTGCGATCTTCGATCACATTGAACAGCTTATAAATGTTGCTGTTCACACCTTTACCTCCTTCCTGCCCGGTGCCATCTGAGAATACAACGATGTTTTTCGCCATTGCATTTCCTCCGGATAGATATGAAACCGAAAAATCATCGCGCTATTGTTTCTTTGTTGGCTGACCGAGGAATTTTCGGTCAGCCAACACGCCTCGCATATATTACAGGGAAAGCAATGGCTTGATTTTTTCGAGAGTTTTCTCTTTGATACCTTTGACGGTGAGGAGCTGGTCGAGGGAAGTGAACTTGCCACCGAGTTCCGTTCTCTTATCGACAATGGCGGCGGCTTTTACCGAGCCAATGCCGGGAAGCTGGGCAAGCTCGTTGACTGATGCGGAGTTCAGGTTGACCATCTGACCCACCTTCTTGGTGGTGACGCCAGCCTGAGCGGCCACAGGCGTCTGGCTTGCCTGCTGGGTGGTGACGTTGACTTGCTCGACCACAGCCTTGGCAGTACGAGCGAAAGCATTGTGGGAAGCGGCTAGCGAAGCGAATACCAGACAGACGAGCAACAAACGGGCGGTTCTTTTCATGACTTTTTCTCCAGATTGGTGTGTTTGATTGGATCCCTCAGACAAGAGGAACCTGCCACAATGGAGGCGTACTATACCGTCTCGGAGTAAAAAAACCAGGAAAAGGATTGGTAAGGATGAAACAAGAGAGGCGGGAGAGACAAGACGAAGCCCTCTCGGATTGTATCTGAGAGGGCTTTGTTGTAAAGCAGAGACCGGCGGCGACCTACTCTCCCACAGGGTTACCCATGCAGTACCATTGGCGCAGAAGAGCTTAACTTCCGTGTTCGGAAAGGGAACGGGTGTGACCTCTTCGCTATGACCACCGTA
>Ga0209629_10000319_pt1 | contig 25219 bp, 29 predicted proteins | sample TergutCu122P5_FD_187286 | JGI IMG/M metagenome (GOLD analysis project Ga0209629, IMG submission 187286) | Cubitermes ugandensis P5 segment gut microbial communities from Kakamega Forest, Kenya - Cu122 P5 (SPAdes) (version 2) | ecosystem: Host-associated > Arthropoda: Insects > Digestive system...
ATAATTACATCGGGGACTCGCCGCAACCGGGCAAGCCGATGACCGCAATCATGAAAGAGGAATCAGTAACAAAAATGTAATGGCGCGAACCCCATAAAACAAGGGATTACGCCTTTTTTATGGACTGGGGATTGGGCGCTCAGTAAGGCCCCTCATCGGCATACAAGCCGGCATATTCCCAGACCGGCTGGGAGTTTATGTATTCCTCAAAAAATTTCTTCTGGCTCGCCAATGAATTGATTTGATCGTTACTGTCCGTGGACACCCTGCAATAGGCGGCTACTCTGGTCGGCATCCCGTCCCTCCTTCCGCCGGCGCCCGGTTTGAACCGTCTCATCTATGGGAAATCTGAGATTTTTAATCGCCAGGTTCATCTGTTCCTCGGTAATGAGGTTTTGCGTTCGTAGGCCGCGAATCGCTCCGATAGCGAAATTCCGCGTAAATTCATCACTCATCGGCCATCACCCGTACTATTCATATCGGGAATGGCGATTGTCCTATTACCGAAAATCGAAAAGTGTTAGTCGGAAATAAGGTTGAATTGCCAAATAGTCAAAACATAAAGTAGGGCGGGGGCTTGCCCCCGCCTGGAACGTCGTTTCGTTTGAAATTGAGCTTCGAACTTCGCGCGAAACGCCCCTGAACATTGGTCGTCTCCCGCTCGTTTTCAGCTCATTTCAAATCGAAACGACTTATTCGTTTCGTTTGAAATTGAGCTTCAAACTTCGCGCGATAGAACAACAGTCGTCTCCCGCTCGTTTTCAGCTCATTTCAAAACGAAACAACTATATGACCGCATGGCGCGGCGGGGGCAAGCCCCCGCCCTACACATGCGGAGCGTCATTCAATATAGAAAGGATGTATCCCGTATTCTTTTTTATCACGTGATAAACGAGCAGTAAGCAGGCGCATCCCAATGCGTACGCCGCGCATCACAGGAACAGGACCAGCGAGAATCTGTCCATGGCGCTCTCCGATTCCCGCAAAGAATACGCGCCTATGACATAACCGCCGTCATATTTTATCCCCACTGTCGCGAAACGAAGCCCTTCCCGGGGCTGCCATGTCACGCGGTTCTCGCCGGATTTGTCTATCTCGTCAAGACAGCTTGCCGGATATTGGTATTTCGCGTCGGCGGCTGACGACGCCACGAGGTTTTTGCCGTTGTCATAAATCATGACAAACGGGGTGATTGTTGAAGCCATATCCGTGCCGTCCGGCAGGGCCGCGCCCGGCGTTTTGCCGCTTTTCAACTCATAGACGGCCTGTTCCGCCGCCATAGCCGCCGGCACATTCGCGTTATCGCGCTGCGACTGCTGAAAGGCGACATAAACGCAGCCGGCGGTGAAAACGCCGGCCAGCATCAGCAGAAACCATACCTTGATCAGAGTTTTCATAAACACTCCTCTATTATTTAACTGTTTACGGCTTCCGGGTAATAGACGACAAACCAGTTCAGGCCGAACTTATCCGTGAGCGAACCCAGGCATTTCGTGAAAAATACCTCCTGCAAGCCGAGGTTGACCTTCCCGCCGTCCTTCAGTTTGTCGAAGATCTCGCGCGTCTCCTCGACGGTTTCGCAGCTGACGGTCAGGCACACGTTGCCGTCCATCCGCACCTTTCTGCCGTTGGGCGCGTCCGAGAACATGACGGTGCTGCCCTTGATTTTCAGGCCCGCGTACATGACGAGCCCCTTGGCCCTGTCCTCCGCCGTGCCCACAAAATCCGGGTTGCCGGGCATGTCGCCGCATATCATGAACTGCGGCTTCTCCAGCCCGAAAACCTCCGCGTAAAACTCGACCGCCTGTCTGCAGTTGCCGTTGAAATAGATGAAATTCTCGATTGCCATGTGCGTCATGCTCCTTTTTTAGTTTTTTCATTAGCGAATCACTTGACATCATGCAGCTTTTTCTCGAAATCCTTGACAAAATAACGCTTCCCCTTCTGGATGACGGTATGCCCCTCCGCCTCCAGCAACCGCCTCTGGTTGTCGAGTCCGCCGGGGTATTTCTCGTTGAGTTCACCGTTCATTTTCAATGTCCGCCACCAGGGGATTTTATCGCGATCCCGCTCCTCGCTGGCGTGGGCGCAGATGTTGGTGAAAATACCCGCCGTCAGCGGGCAAGTCACGTCCGCGCCCGCCTGCGCGGCCAAATTAGCCCGTATGCGGTCAACAGTCGTCAGTTTACCCTCAGCGACGGCTGCCATGATTTCATTGTACTGAGACGGCGCGGCAACCAGCATTTTCGCGCCGCCCATCCGCTTGACTGCCTCCGGTTTATCGGATAAGTCCTCGATTTTAGGCAAGTCGCCGGGGCTGCTTAATTTTCCGTTGTAGGTTTTCTTTGCCATTGTCATCTCTCTCCTTCCTGCACAGTCACATGGACGGCGTCGCCCGGCTGTTTGCCGATTTTCGCCCGGATTTCCTTCAAAATGCCGATTATGTAACAAGGCGAACCGTCCGGGTTCTTAACGCCCATGTTGACGATGCTGCCGTCATAGGGTTCCCCGTCGAACGTGGCATGGACAGATACGCGTTTTTTCCCGAACTCCTCGCGGATATCATAGGGAAACGCGACATACGCCCCGCCCTTGCCAATTTCGGACGATTTGATTTTCGCGTCGAATTCGTAGGTTTTTGTATTCATCTTCGTTTTGCCTCCGCTTCCGCCAGCCGAAATCGGGTAATGTCCGCGATCAGATTATAGGGTACCGGCTGATCCCAAGGAATGCGGATGGTTCCTTTGGATAGGTTGTATTGGGCAAGCCGGTGGTTGAACGCCTCCACGCCGCTGCCAGTGGGATAGATCCCGATGTGGTTCTTCGCGGCGGCGAAATAGATCAGGTTTTCGCCCCGCCATAACGCGGGCATCCCGTAGCTGATCCGCTCTTCGGCATCCGGCGCGGCTTCGCGGATCGTTTGCCGTATTTGTTGCAGAACGGCTTGCCGCTCCGTCGGGAACCGGGAGATGTATTCGTCCATGTTTTTATATTCTGCCATCAGTGGGCCTCATTTCCACGGCTTTTTGCCGTCCAGCCAGCCGTTTTCTTTCCAGTGAAGATAATCCTTCGTGTGTTCTCGGCCCGCTTTGCGTTCGCCTTTGTCGATCATCTTCTGCGCCGTTTTCATCATCGTGAATATCCCCTTGATTTTCAGGCGCGGTTTGACGGTTTTCACGGATTTCACTTTGGCGGCTGCCGCCTCGCACTTTTTCTTCGCGGCGGCCTTTCTTTTATCCGGCACGTCCTCCCACTTTGCCTGAAACAGCGCCTGTTTGACGACGTATGTACGGGCGACGCCCCAAAAATCCAGGCTGTCCTTGATGTCTTTCGCGGTTTTGCCCATGCCCTGGCCGATGGCGTTCACGAGGATAACCGCCTGTTTGCGGAACATGGGCGCTTCCGGGGAATGCGCCGTCCACTTGCTTCCGTAATGGTCGAGGAGCGCCTTCATCTGCGCGGGAACGTGGAACACATAGGTCGGGGAGGAAAAGACCAGCAAGTCCGCCGCCAGTATGCTCTCCCAGATCGGCGCGGTGTATTTTGCGTGGGAGCAGACGCTTATATCGCGAAAAAAGCACGCCTTGCAGCCGGTGCAAAACTCCGGGCAGTCGCGGGGCAAATAGTATTCGGTGACATTGTGCCCTTCCCCCATCGCGGCGAGGAAAAGCTCCTTCACGGCGAAAGTGCAGCCCTTATGCTCCGTGCCGTTGATGACGACGATGTTCATATCCGCTCACCGCTTTCCTTATATTAATTCCGATATATTCTTTATAAATATCGCCTGACTTTGGCGCAATAATCCGCGTACTCCCGCCCGTAACGCCCCCGCAGGAATTTTTCCTCCCGCAGGATCTGCCGGTGGATCACCGCGCCGAAGAACACGGCGACAATCAGCAACGCGAGATTCGGCGCGATCAGCAGCTGTCCGATGAAGAAAACGTCAAAACCCACATAGAGCGGGTTCCGGCTGAGGGAGAAGGTTCCGCTTGTGATCAGCCTGTCTTTCGTGTTCTCGTCGATCCCCACGCGGAAAGACCGCCCGAAGTTTTGCAGCGTCACGGCGAACCATACCAGCGCGGCGGCGCACAAAAGGGCCCCGCACCAGCCGAGGATGCCGCTTTCAATTACCCTGTGCCGCAAAAAATCCGGCAACGGCAATCCGGTCAGCGTGCAGACGAAAAACAGGACCGGGATGACCAGCAGAAAATCACTTTTGTCCGTTTTGCCGAATACCATCGCCTTGACGCCCTGCCGCCTGAGTATCGCGGCGCGGATCAGCACCAGGACGATCAGCAGGAGGAACGCCGCGATTGCTATGATTTGAAGAGTTACCATAAGTCATCCCTTATGCCGATGATAAAATTCCTTCAGCGACGCTTTTGTCCCGGCGTCAAGATAGTGCCAGCGGACGCCCCGGAGCGCGCCTTCCAGCGCCGACAGCCGCATGATGCAGGCCGACGGGTCGCGGGCCAGAATGCGCAGCCACGCCTCCCGGCTGCCGACTTCTCTCAATTCGTCAATGGTGGTGATGCCCGCGTCGTTGAGCTGGCCCTCCAGCTTGGCGGCGATGTTGGGCAAAGTTGTAAGTTCTCCCATATATTGTGCCCTCTACTTTCTTAAAATGTACCGGGGACACAGCCCGCAGTCAATGCCGCAGCAACCTATGGCCGCGTGTTTTCGCGCGTTCACCGCCACTCCACCTTCGCGGGCTTTTTCGGGGCCGAGCGCAGGTAGGCGACGGCGGGATAGCCGAGGGCGAGGCAAACGGCGATGTTTTCCTTTTCGGCAAGCCCGAGCGACCGGCGGATGGCCGCGTTCTGACTGGCGGGACGGGCAAACAGGCCGACATAGACCGTGCCAAGCCCCAGCGCCTCGGCCATCAGTTCCATGCTCATCGCGGCCAGGCAGGCGTTGGCGCTGTTCTCCGACACGGCGAGGATCAGCGCGGGCGCGCCGTAGAACAGAAACCCGCGTTTATATTTACTCGTATCCGCGCCGTCGGCCGCCGCCGCTTCGCGATACAGGGCGAGCGCCTCGTCCTCCAGTTCGTCGATCCCGTTTTGGATCACGATATATCGCACGTTCTGCGAATTGCTGCCGCTGGGCGTGAGCCGCCCGGCCTCGATGATCTTCCCGAGCTTTTCCCGCTCCACGGGTATTCCCTTGTATCGGCGGACGGAACGGCGCAGCTTCAAATGCGCGTGCAGGCTGTCCGCGTCCAGCATCCCGGACGTTTCGCCTTTTTCCAATATATCATCCCCGACGCCTTCCATCCGCACGGCGTTCGCCGGGCAAATAGCCAGGCAGTGACCGCATTTCAGGCAGTCGCCGCTCAGGACGACAGCCTTGCCGTCCCGGACTTCCAGGACGCGGCGAAGACAATCGGCGGCACAGTCGCCGCAGCCGGCGCATTTGTCCCGGTCGATGATGATTTTGATTGCCGGATCCATAACCAATTCACCCCGTTTTTACTTGCGGTCAAAATACGGCGATTTTCCGGAAACCGACAGCGGAATGCCCATGATGAGCCTGTATTCGCCCAGCAAACCCAGCGAGGCCGCGGCCTTGCCGATTGTGAACATGATCCTTCTGTCATATCGCCCAAACCGGCACGATCATCGTGTCCCTGTCGGCGGCGGATAAATCTTGTTTTGTGCATATAATGGCTCCCGTGCCGCGCGGCAGGCTTGCCTTGTCCAGCGCATGAAAGGCGCCCGCCGATTCGGGCGGCGGTGAAGCCGCTTTCCTGATTTCAATCGGATGAAGTTTCCCGTCGCTTTCCAGAACCATATCCACCTCTTTGCCGTCAACGTCGCGGTAATAATGCGCGTAGTATTCCATCCCGTTATTTGTGTAAGTTTTGATGATTTCGGACACTGCATAATTCTCAAGGATCGCGCCGTTGATCGCGCCGTTCAGTAATACTTCCGGCGATGAGTATTTAGTCAGATACGCCACCAACCCCGTATCGAAAAAATACAGCTTGGGCGTTTTTTTGATGGTGCGGTTCAGCAGGTTATTGGAAAACGGACGGAGATAAAAGATGACCCCGGACTTTTCCATGTGACCGAGCCATATTTTCGCCGTATCGTCCGAAACGCCCGCATCCTCCGCGACGGCGTGTATGTTCAGCATCTGCCCCGCGCGGCAGGCGGCGGCGCGCACAAAATCACGGAACAGGAATTCATCCTTCAGGCCGACCATATCCTTGATGTCGCGGTCGATGTATGAATCTATATAACTGCCGTAAAACACATCGCGGTTTCCTTGTTTTTCGCTGATATGAGCGGGGAGCGACCCGTTCCAGATACGCTCAAACTGACCGATGACGTCGGTAGGCTTGCCATAGGCCGCGCGTTTTTGCAATGCGCCCGCACTCACGGTAAAGGGCAGGCATTCGCCGCTGCCATAGATTTCATGCTGCGAGAGTCCCGACATGCGCAGAATAGCGACGCGGCCGGCAAGCGATTCCCTAGCCAGACTCATCAACTGATACGTCTGCGACCCGGTCATCAGGTAACTGCCCGCCGGCGCGCCGTTGTCGATTCCCATCTTAATATACGGGAACAGTTCCGGCGCGTACTGCACCTCGTCGATAATTATCGGGGCGGGGTTCAATGACAGGAATAACTCCGGATCGGTTTGGGCGAGATGCTTGTGCTCTTTGTTATCAAGCGAAACAAACCGGCGGCCCTCGCCCAGCAGCCTTCTGAGCGTGGTGGTCTTGCCCACCTGCCTTGGGCCCGTTATGATAACCGCCGAATAGCTTTTTGAAACCTCCAGAACCAGGGATTCAATATCCCTCTTTATATATTTCATGCAGGCACCTCAACTCCGGGCAAAATCAATTACAACCTTATTATACCCGAATATGGGAAAAAATCAATAGGTATTGCAAAAATCAACTTTCGCGCGAAACGCCCCCAAACATTGGTCGTTTCGCGCTCGTTTTCAGCTCATTTCAAAGCGAAACGACTTTATCAAAGAACCCCGTTAAATCATACATAAATTGCCGATAAAACAGCGGCTTGCTGAAGCAATCCCTCGCGGTCCAATTCCCCGCGCGAACCTGGGATTTTCCGCCGCGGCCATTCCTGGTTCCATTTTGTATACGATATCGGTATCTCCGTGACGGAGCCGAGCCAGTTGCATCCGGAGCCGCCGCCGCATCCCCAACCGCCGTTGCCTCCCCAGCCGTCAAAGCCGCGGCCGGTGCAGCAGCTTCCGACCGGGCACGCGGGCGCCGCGCCGATGTCAGTGATCAGTTTGACCGTGCCGTCGTAAACCGCCGCGAGCACGCCGGTGAACCCGGACCCCGAGAGGCCGCCGCTGGTGGTGAATATCGTAACGGTCTGGCCGATATAGCGCAGTAAGTTCTCGATCAAGAATCCATCAGGCATTGTAATCCCCCTTTCGCGAACAGGCGTTCGAGAGCGGCCGGGAATGCCGGGCGCTCAGGACGGCTTGTTCTGGTTTATACTATGCCAGTTAGTCCATGTTTGTTACAAGCTGTATTGTGACTGATTGTCATTTACATATTCTTTTATAAAATATCATTTTATGCTTAAAAACTTTTCTATCTCCATACGTCTATATGGCAGAGAGGTGAACAGGGTGTTAAGGCTTTTCTGTTTCTTGATTTCCTCGGTATCAATGGGGAATTTCAATATATTTTCAAGGCTCTTTTTTCGCCGTTCAATTCTTTCAGGTCGGATCTAAGCCTTGCCAACTCCTGGTCTTGAACTTTGATTTTCAGGTCTTCCTGAATCTTCTTCTTTTCCGCATCCAGCCGTTTCAGCTCGGCAATCGCCTCGTTGACGCCCTGTTTAACGCCCTCCGCCGTGGCCTTTATCGCTATGCTCATCGTTCCAGTGACGCCATCTAACCGCCGCCTTTTTCGGTAAATAAAAAGCAGCCCCGGAGGACTGCTTTTTGTATTGCGTTTATTGGCGATACTTGCTCAGTACGCCACGTCTCCCAGCTTTACCCCGCAGTTCTTGAGCATTTCCAGAGCCGCCTTGAACCCCGGTGAGGCTGGTTAATTTTCTCTGTTATTCTACCACCATGAGTTTCAAGATTTTCTTGCCTTATTTCGGCGAATCATGTATTATTTTGCCAAGCTGTAAAAGCAGGGTGCGACGGGCCGGCCCCAAGGGGGTGATGCCCAAGTGGTTGACTTGGCTACGGTTATAGCGGCAATCGGTTTGCTTGTCGCAATAGCGCGTTTGGTCGTGGCAATCATCGCAGTTGTTTCTGATAAGAAATAACCGCCCCTGCTGTTCTCCCAAGCTCGGCGGTTATTTCTTCGCACCAAAGATTAAGCGGGGAAAGCCGCCGCGCCTTGCGGATACGGCGACCACCCATTAAGGCATTGCTTCCGGCAATGCCTTTTTGGTTATTGTAACTCCATAATACAACACTATACATCCTCTGTCAACCCCCCCTGCGAGCCTTGGTTTATGCGCATTCCCTCCCAACGCAACCCGTCAGAAAAAATTATCCGCATAAACTTCCTGAACCGCTTCCTCCGCCTTTTCTTCCGGCCCCGGCCGCCTGAGCATTTCGTTATGCTCATATAATTAGTGAACGCATAAACGGCAACGAGGAGGAACCTCGCGACACAAGCAGCTTAAACGCCGGGGCGTTCAGGCTGTAGGGCCTGATATTAATAGACCTGCTCGGAAAATAATTCACGAGGAGGTCTGATGCCTGTTTATCAGGTTTAACCTTTCCATGAAGGTAATCTCGGGACGCCGGGGTCGGCGTCCCCTACATCGGTCACGCCGCGCTCAAAGGTATGTTGTGATGGATCGGGAGTTGAGCGAAGCGCTATTCAGAACAAATAAAGAGCCGCGCATCCCCAAAAGGAGATCGCGCGGCTCCGCGTGTTTTATCTGCAATAAGAATCTGTAGACTATATCAGAAATTCGGCGTGGCGTTGCCGGCGTTCCCGTCCTGGATGGTGACGGTGAAATCCTTCAGCTCGTAGTCGCTGGCGCCGCTCCTGTAGGCCTTGACGGCCGCCGTATCCCCGACCTTTGATTTGCCTATTTCGGCGGCCAGAGCGTCGGAACTCTCGATTTTCACGCCGTTATACTCCACGATCAGGTCGTTCGGCCTGATCCCGGCCTTGTCAGCCGCCCCTCCGGTCACCGTCGCCCTGACGAGCGCCCCGGTGGACGGGAAGGCGTAGAGGTCGGCGGTGGCCTGGTCGATGGTGATGACCGAGACGCCCAGGGCCGGCTTCGCGACGGAGCCGTTTTCCATCAGGCCCTGCAGTATGTCCTTGGCCTCGTTCGAGGGTATGCTGTAGCCCATCCCCTCCACGTCCGCCTCTGAGAGTTTGGCCGTGTTGATGCCGATCACCTCGCCGGCCGCGTTCGCCAGAGCGCCGCCGCTGTTGCCCGGGTTGATGGCCGCGTTGGTCTGGAGGACTTTAAGGGAGGTCGTGTCGACCTGTATCTCCTTGTTGACGCCGCTGACGATCCCGGAGGTGGCCGTCTTGCCCTCGCCCATGGCGTTGCCGACGGCGAGCACCACGTCGCCGATCCTCATGGCGTCGGAATCCCCGAAGGTCGCCTTCTTATACGGGATGCCGGTGGCGTCCAGGTCGGCCTTGGAGACGGATATGACCGCCAGGTCGGAATTCGGGTCGCTGCCGACGAAATTCGCGCTGACCTGCTGCGTGTCGTCGAGCGAAACGGAGACGCTGTTCGCGCTCTCGATGACGTGGTTGTTGGTGGCTATATAGACCTTATCGCCCGAGATGTCGTAAACAATGCCCGAACCCGCCGCCGGCGTGTCGTAGCTCTGCATGAAGAAATTAGTGGAGGTCATTGTCAGGTTGATGCTGACGACCGACTGGGAAACCGAGTTGAACACGTCCGCCAGGTTCACCGCGCCGGTGGCGTCGTAGGAAAGAGGCAGCTGGCTCCCGCTCTGGCCGCTGAACGAAAACGCCTGGCGGGCCGCCTGGTCGGCGCTTGCCGGCGCATCCGGGAAGAGCCTGTTTGCGATCTGGCCGCCGAAGCTCAAGCCAAGCCCCAGAAATCCGCACCCTAGGACGACCGCGACGCAGGCCGCCACGGCCCTTTTCGCGAAAGAGCCCGTCTTCCGCTTCCCGGCCGGCCGGATCCCGGACTCGTTCGGGACCGGCGCTATGTCGGCGCGGGGCGCGGTTTCGGCCGGCGTGGCCGCCGCGGCGGTTTCCGCGGAAGCTGACGCCTCCGGGGCGGATGAAGCCGCGCTCATCATGCTGTTCCATTCCGCGTTCCACTTGGCCTGCCACTCGTCGCTGCCCGGCGCCGGCGGGAGAGAGGCCGTCTCCGTGGTCGTAGGCGCCGCTTCGGATTTTATGTCCCGTATGACAGGCGCCGCCTCGGTATATGCTTCCCGCGCGGCCGCCGCCGCTTCTGCGGGGAAACTGGCCGCGGACAGCGCCGTCGGTTCGACGGTAACGGCGGCCTCCCCGGCCACTGCCGCCGTTTCGGCCGCCGACGCCTGAGCCGCCGCTTCGGCCGGGGCGATATTGCTGGCGATATAGCTGTTATCTTCCGGCATGTCTGTTACCTCCTCTTTCATCATTCACTTTAATAGTCCGCTGGGTTTCAATGTCCGCAGCGGTTGCTCGCGTGTTTTATGGGTAAAGTATAGATTGCGGGTTTGAATAAAGTATGACCATTTTGTAAACATTCGCGGCAAGCGGAAAAACAAATCGGAAAAACAAATTCGTCTCAGCCGAAATTTTGATAAAAAAGCACTTGATTCGCTCGGGCGGATGTGTTATAGTCTCTGTACGATATACAAATGTGCGCGTTTGGAGAACATATGGAGAATGCACGGAATACAATGCAAGAAAGCACCCGCGGCCGCGACCGGCCCATCGGCGAAAAGAACCTCATAATCGTGGACGCCGCAGTCCTGCCAGAGGTGATGCTCCGCGTGCTGGAGGCAAAGCGCCTGATGGAGCACAACCGGATCAGGACGGTCCGGGAGGCTATCGAGAGCGTCGGGATAAGCCGGAGCGCCTTTTATAAGTACAAAGACGCCGTTTTCCCGTTTTACGAGAACACCAGGGGCCGCACCCTCACCATGGCGATGAACGTGGACAACGCGCCGGGGCTTTTGTCCCGCGTGCTGAACATCATCGCCGGGCACGGGGCCAACATCCTGACGATAAACCAGACCATCCCGATCAACAACGTCGCGAACGTCACCGTGACCATAGAAACGCGCGAATCCGACGTCTCCGCGCTGGCCGAGGCGATCTCGGCGGACAAAGGGGTGTCGGGGATGAAGATATTGGCGAGGGAATGAGTTCTGTCGGAGGTGTGATATGGGATTCCCGGCGTTTGGCGGTTTTGGACTTATGGGATCGGCCGTTCCGGTGATAGCGGTCATAATTTTTGTCCTCGTTATCGGAGTTATTATTGCCGCGGTTATAAAAAGCGGCGTTCAGTGGAATAAAAATAACAACTCGCCCGTCCTGACGGTGGACGCGAAGATCGCGGCGAAACGCTCGGCCGTCAGCGAAAGTTCGCGCCATGCCGGGAGCGACATGTCGGTCTACAATACTTCGACGTTCACGACATACTACGCGACCTTCGAGGTCGAAAGCGGCGACCGCATGGAGCTGCGCGTGCCGGGGAGCGAATACGGCCTGCTGGCGGAGGGAGATACGGGCAGGCTGACGTTTCAGGGGACGAGGTATAAGGGGTTCGAGAGGAACAGACAGGAGGGAAACACATGATAAACATAGCCATACTCGGATACGGCGTGGTAGGCTCCGGCGTTTACCGGGCCATAGCCCACAACGGGGCGCGCCTGGCCGGGATCGCCAAGGACAGCGTCCGCGTCAAGCGCGTCTGCGATTTGCGGGATTTCCCCGGCGACCCGGCGGAGAGCCTGCTTACCCGCGATTTCAACGATATTCTGAACGACGGCGAGATAAGCCTTCTGGTGGAGTCTATGGGCGGGGAGCACCCGGCGCTGGAGTACACGCGCGCGGCCCTGTCGCGGGGGATGCACGTGGTCACGTCCAACAAGAACGTGGTCGCCGCCCACGGCCCGGAGCTGATGGCTCTGGCCAGGGAAAACCGCGTCAGCTACCTCTTCGAGGCCAGCGTCGGCGGGGCGATACCCGTGATAAGGCCGCTGACCCAGATACTCATGACCGACGAGATCACCCGGATCATGGGCATCGTCAACGGGACAACGAATTACATCCTCTCGCGGATCGAATACGACGGCATGAGCTTCGAGGAGGCCCTGAAAGAGGCCCAGCGCCTGGGCTACGCCGAAAAGGACCCGTCGGACGACATAAACGGCGTGGACGCCGTCCGGAAACTGGCGATTTTGCTGTCGCTCGTGCTCGGCAAGCACGTGGACTATAAAACGATCCACACGGAGAGCATGTCGGAAGTCACCGTGGACGATTTTATAATGGCCGGCGAATTCGGCAGGACGATAAAGCTGCTGGTCATCGGCGACATTGTCGGCGAGCGCTCCGTCCAGGCCGTCGTCGCGCCGTTTCTTATAAAGCTCGACACCCCGCTTTCCGCCGTGAAGGACGCCTACAACGGCGTGTTCGTGACCGGCAGGATAACCGACGACATCATGCTCTACGGCAAGGGCGCGGGCAGCCTGCCGACGGCCGCCGCCATAGCCAGCGACATAGTCTACGCCGCCTCGCACCAGGGCACGCACATCCCCCACGTCTGGGACAGCGAGCCGGCGGACATCGTATCCTTCGACGACATGGTCTTCGCGCGGTTTGTCCGGTTCACCGGCGGCGGGAAGTACGCCGCGGACGCCGTCAAAGCGGCGTTCGGCGGCGAGAGCGTCCTGGCGGGGGAAAACGGCCAGCGGGCGTTCCTGGCCCCGCCCATGTCCGAGAGGGACTTTGGCCAGGCCCTGAAAAAGCTGAAAGCGGCGGACCCGTCCGTCGAGATAAAGAGTTCGTACAGGTCGGAGTGGTAAAGTGCTCAAAACCGTGATTTTCGATATGCACGGCGTGATTCTGAGGGACCCGGACGGGAAGTTCATGCCGTATGTGCGCCGGGCGTTTCCGCAAAAGACCGAAGAGGAGGTTTTCCCGCTCTGGGACGAGGCGGAGTGCGGCAGGTTCACCTCGCATGAGTTCCTGCGGCTTGTGGGTTACGGGGGCGACCTGGCGGAGATCGAGAGGAACTATCTCGACACCCTCGAAATGGACGGGGAATTTCCGCCGTGCGCCGCGGCTTTAAGGGAAAAATTCCGGCTGGCTTTGCTGTCGGACGACATATCGGAGTGGAGCGCGTATATCCGGCATAAGTTTGCCCTGAACGAACTGTTCGACGAAATCGTGATAAGCGGGGACGCCGGCGTGAAAAAGCCGTCCCCGGAGATCTACCGGCTGATGCTTGAAAAACTTGGCCAGCCGGCGGCGGAGTGCGTTTTCATCGACGACAGGCGGCGGAATTTGGCGGCCGCCGCCGGGTTGGGCATGGGGACGGTATATTTCAACAGGAGAGGTTTGGAATACGCAGGCAAAAGCGTGACAAGTTTTAAGAATTTGGTGGAATTTTCACTGTAATAGTTCGAAAGGACTGTTTGTCGAATGGAAAGCAACAAAACGGTTATCCGCCAAGCCAATTTGGGGGACGTTTCCGCCATTTGCGAGTTGTTTTATGAGCTTGACACACACGAGATCGCTTTGCAGCCGGAGCACATTCAAAGAGGCGAGCGGACTGTCGATTATCTGTCGGAAATATATATTCTGGAAGGACTGGTAACTTGCTCATCGTACAAAAATTCGGCGGCTCGTCCGTCGCCGACAACGAACGGGTCCTGCGCGTGGCGAAGCGCATCACCGACACTTACCGCCAGGGGAATAAGGTCGTCGCGGTCCTGTCCGCCCAAGGCGACACCACGGACGACCTCTATGAAAAGGCTTATTCCGTCAACCCGAACGCCAGCAAGCGGGAGCTGGCCATGCTGCTGTCCACGGGCGAGCAGCAGTCCGTGGCGCTTATGTCCATGGCTATCCACGGCCTAGGCTATCCGGCCGTCTCGCTGACGGGCATCCAGGCCGGCATATACTCCTCCTCAGCCCACGAGAACGCCCGGATCAGGCGCATCGAGCCCGGGAGGATCCAGACGGAGCTGGATAAGAACAACATCGTGCTGATCGCGGGCTTCCAGGGGGTCAACCGCTACGGCGACATCACCACGCTTGGCCGCGGGGCCTCGGACACCACCGCCGCCGCTATCGCCGCGGTTTTGGGGGCCGACCTGTGCGAGATTTACACCGACGTGGAGGGCGTCTACACCGCCGACCCGCGCGTGGTCAAAAACGCGCGGAAGATCGGCGAGCTCAGCTTCGACGAGATGCTGGAGCTGGCCTCCCTCGGCGCGAAGGTTCTGGCCACGCGCTCCGTGGAAATGGCCAAGAAATATCACGTAAAACTGGTCGTCCGCTCGAGCTTTACCGACGCCCCGGGGACCGAAATCAAGGAGGAATGCAAAGTGGAAAATACATTCATAAGCGGCCTGGCGGTGGACAAGGACGTCGCGAGCATATCGCTGATCGGCCTTAGGGACAGGCCGGGCATCGCGTTCCGGATATTCTCGCTTCTGGCCAAGGAGAGGATCTCCGTCGACATAATCCTCCAGTCCATCGGCCGCGACAACACCAAGGACATATCGTTCACCGTGGCCAAAAGCGACCTGAAACAGGCCCTCGCGGCCCTGGAGACGGCCAAGAACGCCATAGGCTTCACCGACATCACGCATAACGCCGGGATAGCGAAGCTCTCCGTCGTGGGCGCCGGCATGGCCTCCAACCCGGGCGTCGCGTCTAAGATGTTCGAGGCCTTGTCGGACGCCGGGATCAACATAATGATGATCTCCACGTCGGAGATAAAGATTTCCGTGCTGATAGACGCGCACGACGCCGACAGGGCGGCGAACGCCGTGCACGACAGGTTTTTCATGGAAAACGAGTTCGAGTTCGCCGAGAAATTCTAGAAACTGCAAATCCAATAACGGGAGGAATGATTAAACGATGAAAAAGATCAGAATGGCGATCGTGGGCGTCGGATACGTCGGCCGGAATTTTCTGAAAGTCCTGGAGCAGAGGAATTTCCCGCTGGATCCGGACGCGTTCGCGATGTTCGACATCCGGACGGGCGAAAAGAAAGACTTCATGGGCCGGGAATACATCATCCAGGAGCTGAAAGAGGATTCCTTCGACAGGGGCTTCGACATCGCGCTGTTCGGCGTGGAGGGGAACGTCAGCGAGAAGTTCGCGCCGATCGCCGCCGCGAAGGGCTGCGTGGCGGTGGACAACAGCTCTTTTTTCAGGCTGGACGAGGACGTGCCCTTGGTCGTGCCGGAGGTCAACCCGGAGGACGCGTTCAAACACAAGGGCATCATCGCGAACCCGAACTGCTCCACGATTCAGGCCGTGGTGGCGCTCTACCCGCTGTACGTGAAGTACGGGATCAAGCGGATCGTTTTCTCGACGTATCAGGCAGTCTCCGGCGCGGGGATGAACGGCATAGCCGACCTGGAGAGGACGCTTAAAGGAGAGCCGGCCGCGTATTTCCCGCATCAGATAGCGGGCAACTGCATCCCCCACATCGACGCGTTCACGGAGGACGGCTACACCAAGGAAGAGCTCAAAATGATCAACGAAACGCGCAAGATCATGCGCGCGCCCGACCTTAAGATCACCGCCACGGCGGTGCGAGTGCCGGTGTACGTCGGCCACTCGGAATGCGTGAACGCGGAGCTGGGCGGGCCGTTCGAGATGAGCGAGCTTGTGGAGACGCTAAAGGCCGCGCCGGGCGTCGTCGTGAAGAACGACTTCGCCAGGGGCGAGTACCCCATGCCGCTGGACTGCGCCGGGACGGACGAGGTCTATGTCGGCAGGATCCGCCGGGATTTCAGCGCGGACAACGGCGTCAACCTCTGGGTCGTCGCGGACAACGCCAGGAAGGGCGCGGCCACGAACGCCGTGCAGATAGCGGAATTGCTGGCGGGGCGGATGTAGCGAAAAAATAACCGCCCTCTCATCCCCATGACCGTGGCGGTTATTTTCTGAAAACAATTAGGAGATCAGCCGCCAGCCCTGTGGGCGGGGCCGCAGGGGGGAGCGTGTTCCGGCACGCTCCTCTCTGTTTAATATAATGCTATTGTATCATTCCTATACTAAATTGTCAACAAAAAGGAGCTCCCAGACATGAACCTGACCCTGATGTCCGATTTTTACGAGCTGACCATGCTCCGCGGCTACCAGCGCGCCGGCTTCCGGAACAAGAAGGCCGTCTTTGACCTGTTCTACCGGAAAAATCCCTGCGGGAACGGCTACGCCATAGCCGCCGGGCTCGAACAGGCCGCCGATTATATCGAAAACCTGCGCTTCGGGCCGGACGACCTGGATTACCTCAGCCAAACCGCCGGGTTCGACGGCGAATTCATCGAATATCTTCGGGATTTCCGCTTTACCGGGGACGTCCTGGCGGTCCCGGAGGGGACGGTGGTCTTCCCGAACGAGCCGTTCATCCGCGTCACCGCGCCGATCATGGAGGCCCAGTTCCTGGAGACGGCGCTCCTGAACATCGTCAACCATCAGAGCCTGATCGCCACAAAGGCCGCCCGCGTCGCGTGGGCCGCCGGCGGCGAGAATGTCCTCGAAATGGGCACAAGGCGGGCGCAGGGGCCGGACGCCGGCCTCTACGGGGCGCGCGCGGCCATAATCGGCGGCTGCGGCGCGACCTCGAACGTCCTGGCCGGGAAGATGTTCGGCGTCCCCGTGCGCGGCACCCACGCCCACAGCTGGGTCATGAGCTTCCCGGACGAGCTGACGGCCTTCCGGCGGTACGCCGAGGTATTCCCGGACGCCTGCGTGCTGCTGGTGGACACCTACGACACCCTTCGCTCCGGCGTGCCGAACGCGATACGCGTTTTCCGGGAGATGCGCGAACGCGGCGCTTCGCTCAAAAACTGCGGCATACGCCTGGACAGCGGCGACCTGGCCTATCTTTCGAAAAAGGCCCGGAAAATGCTCGACGAGGCGGACCTGCAGGAAGTGGTCATCTCCGCCTCCGGCGACCTGGACGAAAACCTGATCGGCGACCTGAAGACGCAGGGCGCGAAGATCAGCGTCTGGGGCGTCGGCACGAACCTTATCACTTCCCTGGACTGCCCGGCGTTCGGCGGGGTCTATAAGATGGCCTGCGAGATCGGCGAGGACGGCGCGCAGTATCCCAAGATAAAGCTCTCGGAGAACCCGGAGAAGGTCACGAACCCGGGCATAAAGAAGGTTCTGCGGCTTTACGACGTGGAGACGGGCAAGTTCAAGGCCGACCTGATCGCTTTGGAGGACGAGTCCTACGACGCGTCGGAGGATCTGACGATCTTCGACCCCCTGGCCACGTGGAAGCGGATGACCCTCCGGGCCGGCGAATACCGTATCAGGGAACTGCTGGTCCCGGTTTTCGCCGGGGGGAAGCGGATATACGATTCTCCGGGCACGATGGAGATACGCGCAAACTGCCGGGCCGAGCTGGACACGCTCTGGGACGAGCACAAGCGGCTGACGAACCCGCAGATCGCCTATGTGGATCTGTCGCAGAGGCTTTACGACCTGAAAGACAGGATGATCGCGGAGGCAAGAAAAGCGTAGCGCGAAAATTAACCCTTTAATTTTTGCCGAAAATATGATAAATTGGTATATAACACAAGGCACGCAAACATCCGCCAAGGAGGGATCCGCATGAAAAAAACCGTCAACGTCGGCCTCGTCGGCTACAAGTTCATGGGCAGGGCCCACAGCAACGCCTACAGGCAGGCCGGGAAGTTCTTCGACATGAGCGCGGACGTCGTTATGAAGGCGCTGTGCGGCCGCGAGGAAAACTGGGTCAAAGAGAGCGCCGAAAAGCTCGGCTGGGAAGGCTATGAGACCTCCTGGGAGGAACTCGTCCGAAGGCCGGATATCGACGCGGTCGACATCACGGCGCCGAGCAATACCCACAGGGAAATCGCCATTGCCGCCGCGAAAAACGGCAAGCACGTATTCGTCGAAAAGCCCCTGGCGCTCAATAGCTCCGACGCGAGGCAGATGCTGGCGGCGGCGGAGGAAAACGGGATCAGGCATCAGATCGGCTTCAACTACAGGTTCGCTCCGGCGGTGCTTCTTGCGAAAAAAATCATCGACGAGGGGAAGATCGGCAAAGTATTCCATTTCAGGGGCAATTATCTCCAGGACTACATTATCGACCCGTCTTTCCCGCTGGTCTGGCGGCTGGATAAAAAGGTCGCCGGCTCCGGCTCCCTCGGCGACCTCGGCGCTCACGTGATCGACCTGGCGCGGTTTCTGGTCGGGGACATAGACAGGGTCACCGGCATAACGAGGACGTTTATAAAGGAACGGCCGGTCGTCGAGCGGATGACCGGGCTCTCGGGAAAGGCCGCGGGCGACGCGCCGATGGGCGAGGTCACCGTGGACGACGGGGCGGCGTTTCTGGCGGAGTTCAAAAACGGCGCGATGGGCGTCTTTGAGGCGACGAGGTTCGCCGCCGGGCATAAAAACGCGCTCACCTTCGAGATAAACGGGAGCAACGGAAGCCTGAAATTCGAGCTGGAGCGGATGAACGAGCTCCAGTATTTCTCCAGGGACGACGCTCCGGACGAGCAGGGCTTCCGCACCATCGGCGCGACCGAGGACACGCACCCATATATCGGGCACTGGTGGCCCGCCGGCCATATAATCGGCTATGAGCACACATTCATACACGAGATATACGAATTCATCGAGGCTGTCGCGAACGACAGAAAGACCTCGCCGGACTTCGGCGACGGGCTGAAGTGCTGCCAGATCCTGGACGCCGTGGAGAAGTCCGCGGATACGGGGATGTGGGTGGCCGTGGACGAGATGTGAAAAATAAAATCCATCCAGGGAGGCGATTTTGTGACTGTCTGCCCCAAATGCGGCGCTGAAATCCCGGAAAGCGCCAAATTCTGCACGGCCTGCGGAGCGGTTCTCGCCGCGCCCGTTCCGGAGGCCCCGGTTGTTTCGCCGGTTCCGCCCGTTCCGGAATACCGGGCGGACGCGCCCGTTCCCAACGAGCCCGTCCCGGCGGCCGTTTTGCCCGGCTACGCTCCCCCCGCGGCGGCTTCCGCCGGAACCGGGGATCGCGCGCCCGCGGCAGGCGCGATAAGGGCCCTGCCGCCGGATAAGTACGGGTATCCGGACAAGGATCACGCGTCCGCGGCAGGCGCGGTAAAGGCCGCCGGCGGGTCGCCCGTTTTTCTGATCGCGGTTTTGCTGTACACGGCCGGCGTCGCGATAAGCGCGGCCGGTTATTTCGGCCCGGCGGGCGGACTTTTCGGCCCGGGGTCGCCGGGCGGTTTGTCGGGCGCGGCGGTCGGCTATCTGTTGGCCCTTGTCCCGCAGGTGCTCATATGTATCGGATTGTGGGCGTTTTTCGTCGCCTGCCGCGGCCGGGGGCCGGTCGTCGGGACCGCGGGGCTTTCGCTGATCAAAAGCGGGACGGTCATATACCTGGTCTTTGTCTTTATCGCGGCCGCCATAACCTTTTTCATCGGCGTTTTCGTGGGCGTTCTGTTCGCCAACGGCGGAAGCCTGGCGTCGCTTACCGCGCTTACCGATTTCATCGAGCAAAACATTCCTTGGGACCTGACGATCATATTCGGGATTTTCCTGATCGTCGCGATTGTGGCGCTGGCCGTACTGATTTTGGTCATTATATACTTCTTCGCGGTCCTCCGCATCATCAACGCCGCCAGGCTGGCCGCCACCGGCAAGCCGCATAAGAGAGTGACCGCGTTCGTGCCGGTCCTGAATTTTCTGGCGGCGGCCCTTTTCCTGATTTCCCTGGTCTCCTCCGGCGCGGTTTTGGCCTCCCGTAACGGCGGCCTGGCGTCCGTAGTCAATCCGTATGTGGCCGGCAGGTTGTCGGGTTTCCTGTCGTTTCTTCCGGCTTCGTCCTCCGGCTCGTTTGGAATATTGGGGCCGCTGTGTTCCGCCGGGTTCCTGATCCTCGTGTCCGTCGGGATTTTTATGTACAAAAGCGCGGCGTCCAGGGACATATGACCTTGCTTCATTCAAAGGGGTGGCGATGGTGGGGGGCATATTCAGCGTCGGGTATACCGCCTTTTCGGTTACGGAGTTTACCGACGTGCTGAAACGTTTTGGGATAGGCCTGATAGCGGATGTCCGAAGCAAACCGTATTCAAGCCGTTATAAGGAGTATGACAGGGAGAATTTATCATATGTTCTGGCGGGACACGGCATAATCTACAGGCATTACGCAAAAGAGTTCGGCGCTCAGCAAACCGAGCGGCGTTTCTTTTCCGGCGGATATCTGGATTTTGAAAAATTCGCGCGTTCGGACAGTTTCAGGGACGGAATGGCAAAGATACAAGAAGCCGTGGAGCGAGGTTATTCCATAGCTTTTCTGTGCGCGGAGAAAAACCCGGCTAATTGTCACCGCTCTATTTTGGTTTCACGGGCTTTCCGGGATGTCGGATATGACGTTAAGCATATTCTGCAGGGAGGCGCTACCGAATCGCAGGAGGATATTGACGCGCAGCTGCTGGACGAGTATTTTCCGGACAGGATGCAAATGTCTCTGTTTGATATGAAAACCGACGCCGAATTATTAGTTGAAGCCTATAGAAACCGAAACGCCGAAATCGGCTATCGGCCGGAGGAGATAAACCATGATTTTGCAAACGATAGGCTTTACGAAAAAATCGGCCCGGCAGTTTTTTGATTCATTAAAATCGGCTAAGTCCAATTTACTCATCGACATACGGCTAAATAACAATTCGCAGCTTTCCGGTTTTACAAAAAGCGAGGATTTAGCGTATTTTCTCGACGAGATATGCGGTTGCGCCTATATTCACGAAATAAATCTGGCGCCGACAAAAGAATTGCTTGACGGCTACCGAAACAAGCGGATTTCATGGGACGAGTACGCGAAACGCTACAAAGAGCTAATAGCCCAACGCGGTATTTGCGATAATTTTATCGGGCGTTTTGCGGCATATGAGCGGGTCGTATTATTGTGCAGCGAACCGCTGCCCGATAAATGCCACCGCAGGCTGGCCGCCGAAATGCTTTGCGACGCCAATCCCGGCGTCGTGACGGAGCATTTGTAAGAAGGTGTCGGTTTGAAGCTAAAGATAGCTGTCCTTGCCGTGTCAAACAAGCGCCGTCACAATGATGATTACGGCCGCTGCGTGGCCGGCGTTACCGAAAACGGCGAATGGATACGCCTTGTCGCCGATAAAGACGGGGACTCCTTGCCTGTCAATACCGGATTGAGACCCATGTCACTCATTGAAGCCAATGTTGAATATGCCCCGCTGGTACATCAACCCGAAAACGCTGTCCTTATAGATTACAGATTTGCAGGCGGCGACATAAAAAACTATTTGGCAGCTCTCAAACCTTGTTTGGAGCGGTATGTATTCGGAAATCCGTCAAACCGTTTGAATGAGAACGAGATGAGGGAAGTTAGGGGTTCGCTGCGCCTTATTTTAGTCCGAAATCTTGAAATTTACAGCAGCGGCAGATGGAAAGTGAGATTTACGTATAACGAATGCGATTACGCGGATATTGCCATGACAGACCCGAAACACTACAGGAACGAAAGATTTGACAGCGCTTACATACTGGTTAGTTTGCCGAACGCCGAGCGCTGTTACGGCGGCTACTATAAGTTTGCCGCAGCAATATATCCGGTATATCACTCACCGGGAACGCGTCGCACCAACTAAAAGCGGCATTCCTGACGGAGGTAATAACATGCACGACGGCGACTACACACAACTCCCGCATGACCGCCTGGCCGATCTCCGCCGCGCCCTTCTGTACCGCTACGGCGCGGTTGCCGCCCGGAACCTCCGCCTGGACATGTCCCGCGGCAAGCCCGGACGCGACCAGCTCGACCTGTCGTCGGGCCTGCTGGACTGTCTGACAAAAGACGACTACATGTCCAGGAACGGGATTGACTGCCGGAACTACGGCGGCCTGGACGGCCTGGCCGAGATGAAGGAGATATTCGCCGACATACTGTCCGTGGAACCGTCGGAAGTCATCGTCGGCGGTAATTCCAGCCTGAACATGATGTTCGACAACATCGCGTCCAACATGTCCCACGGCGTCCGCGACCAGGTCCCCTGGCAGAAGCAGGGCAAGGTCAGGTTCATATGCCCGGTGCCGGGTTATGACAGGCACTTCGCCATTTGCGACTATTTCCACATAGAGATGATCCCCGTGCCAATGACGCCGGAGGGCCCCGATATGGACGAGGTGGAGCGCCTGGTGGCCGGGGACGGGATGATAAAAGGCATGTGGTGCGTCCCGGTGTTCTCGAACCCGGACGGGTGCGTCTATTCGGAAGAAACCGTCCTGCGCCTCGCGAACATGAGGCCGAAGGCCGCGGATTTCCGGCTCTACTGGGACAACGCCTACCGCATCCACCACTTCGAGGGAGAACTGCGGCCTCTGCCAAACATCATCCGCGAGTGCGAAAAGGCCGGGAACCCGCATATGCCGCTGGAGTTCTTCTCGTTCTCCAAAATCAGCTTTTCGGGCGCGGCCGTGTCGGCCGTCGTCTCCTCCGCCTCGAACTGCGAGTTCATATTAAAGCGCCTGAGCGTCCAGACCGTCGGCCCCGACAAGCTGAACATGCTCCGGCACGCGCGCTTTTTCAAAAACGCGGCGGGCGTTTACCGGCATATGGAGAAAATGGCCGTTTTGGTGCGAGCCAAATTCGACTGCCTGGACGGCGTTCTGCGCGAAAACCTCGGCGGGAAGGGCATCGCCGCATGGAACAATCCCGGGGGCGGCTATTTCGTCAGCTTTGACACTTTGCCGGGCTGCGCGAAAAGGGTTTACGACCTCTGCAAAAACGCGGGCGTGGCTCTGACCGCCGCGGGGGCGACCTACCCCTACGGTCGCGACCCGAATGACTCTAACATCCGCCTCGCGCCCACATACCCGGAGACAGACGAACTTAGGCAGGCCGCCGAGGTGTTCTGTCTGGCGGTCGAGCTGGCCTCGGCGGAGAAGCTGCTGGGCGGGTTCAATGGGTAAGGAACTGTCCAGAAATAACATGCACATTTTTTTGAAACGACGAACGCTTCTACGGCGTTTCAAAAAAATATTTGATCAGTTTATTTCTGGACAGTTCCTAAACGCGGCAACGTCAACAGGTTAAGGAGGAGAAAACGCATAAAAAAATGACGCGCCGGATCGGCGCGCCCTGCCATAACAGGGTGAGAAAACATTGGCCTCCTGTGTCGTCGGCAAATGTTTTCTGCATCCGGTATATTCCATCCCAAAAGCAACCGCTCATTGTCATTCTGAGGCGAAGCCGAAGAATCCTCGGTTCTGTTGCTGCGCTCAGGATGACACACGATCCGTTATTTGCGGTACGTCGTACTCGTGTGCGGGCGGTTTTGTCCGTTGCCTCCGGCTTCTTCTCAGCCGTCGCCCTTCAGAAGCCTGTCGGCGTGGCTTTTCAGGCTGTCGAACGAGTTTACGTCGCCGCCCCTCGATTGGATCATTTCACGGACATATTCCGGCAGCTCGTTGTAATATTGGCGGGCGTCGGCGTCCTGGAAGATTAAAGCGCGCAAGTCTGGATAGCGCTTCATGGCGTCACCTACTTCATGGTCATTTTGGGTTTTTTTACGCCTTTCGGGATGTTGGCGCCGAGATTGAGCGAATCCTTTTCTTTAGCCTGTTCCGTAGCGTTGAGCGGCTTCTTTGACACAAAGATCACCTCACGGACCATAGTATGCGCGATAGAAGCGGAATTATGCGGAAAAGCGGGCCAATAAAAAAAGCGCGAAACGGGATTCGAACCCGCGGCCCTCGCCTTGGCAAGGCGATGCTCTACCACTGAGCCATTCGCGCAAACTCTCTGTAAGAACTCATTTCAAATCGGAACGGCTCTAGTCTACCAGACAAATTTCAGTTCGTCAAGAGGAAATCTGGCTGTGTTCGTAGGTTAATGTTTTCGCGCACCGGCGGCTCTCCGCTTCCCGCCGTCAGCCCAGCAGCCCCAGCGCGTAACCGACGATGTCGTCCTTTTCATAGGGCAGGTCGGGCTCGATCCCGACGCGGTTTATCGAGACGTCGCCGGGGCCGGAGACGAGCAGGACCGTGGCCTTGACCGCGTAGCCGTCTTGCAGCGGGATAGTGACCTGGCCTATGCCCTTGCCGAAACTCTTCCCGCCGACGGTCCTGACGTTGGCGACGTTGGCCTTAAGCGCCAGGATCAGGCCCTCGGCGGCGCTGGCCGTGTCGGAGTTCTGGAGGATCAGTATGCTGCCGAAGTCAAAATAGGTGTCCTTCGAGGACTTCACCGCGTGGGACAGGAAGCCGACGCGCGTTTTCTCGTAGCCCAGGATGTCGCCTTTCTTTGTGAACAGCTCCGCGATGGAGTAGAAATCCGCCAGGAGACCGCCGGGGTTGGAGCGCAGGTCCAGGATCAGGTTTTTGTAGGTCTTGAGTTCGGCCCTGTTTTGCATCACGAAATCTTTGACCCCGTCCGAGATGTTCGGCAGGTAGAGCATGACCGTGTCGTCGGAAAGGGGCTTGAAATAGGCGGTCTTGGCCTCCTCGCGCTCCGTCTCCTGGGAAAGAACGTACTGCGGGGGCGTGTAGAGGTAGGTATAGCGGTCCTGATTGATCGAGCGGATCTTCTCCGTGACAGACGCTATGACCGCGTAGTCGAAGCTCCTTGTCTCGCCGGCGGGGCGGTCCTGCCCCAGCGCGGCGTCGTAGAAGGCGTCTAGGTCGTCCTTATAGATGTAATTCCCCGCGATAAGCGTCTTGAAAACGATGTAGTTGTAGTTGGAATACAGCAGATACCCGATCGCCAGCAGCAGGACGAAGAAGCCGATCTGGAAGAACCTGTAGCGCCCGGGCCGCGGACGCCTGCGGGAAGCCGCGGGCGCGGGGACGGGATCGTTCCGACCGCCCGGCGAAGCGGGGGATTGGGATATTCTGGGTATTCTGGGTATTCTGGGTATTCTGGGTATTTTGGGTATTCTGGGCATTCTGGGCATGAGCGGGCCTCCCGGCATTTATAACGGAGCGCGAAAACATTAGCCTCCTCTGTCTACGTCGTCGGCAAATGTTTTCCGCATCCGGTATAGAACCTATATTCAATCCGGCATTCCGGGAGTCGAA
>Ga0209629_10000320_pt1 | contig 25213 bp, 37 predicted proteins | sample TergutCu122P5_FD_187286 | JGI IMG/M metagenome (GOLD analysis project Ga0209629, IMG submission 187286) | Cubitermes ugandensis P5 segment gut microbial communities from Kakamega Forest, Kenya - Cu122 P5 (SPAdes) (version 2) | ecosystem: Host-associated > Arthropoda: Insects > Digestive system...
TCACACATCCCTCATATAATCTATTATAAAATTCGCATAATTTGTTAACCTTTCAGAAAAAAAACTGAAAGTAATAACATTAAAATAAATAAAATCACTCCTATTAAAGCTAAGATTTCACCTTTCCTTTTGAAAAAAATCAAGTTAATAATCACCCCAATTGCTATTAAACTCATAAATATATTCTTTAAAATTAACATTGAACTATATGATGTGTTTTGTTCACCCATTAAAACGAATGCTCCATTTAATGCAATTATGACATAAAACAAAGCGAAAACAATTACTAAAAACTTCATTGGTTTTGAAAAAATATATTTCATTTCATTTTTCACTTCATTTTTATTATTAGAATTAATGTCCAATTCTTTATTTTCTTTTTTTCCTATGAAGTTATTAATCACATCTTTTATAAAATCAAATATTACAAAATACCTCCCTTAAATTATTAACGCATTTATGGAGAATCGTAAAGCAATAATAATAATTTTAATAATTTATTCCTTTTTAGAAACCTCATTGACTTTCTATGAGTTCTGCAAATTCAGATTCAGGCATATATATCCATTCAGGAGAGGACATATAAACCTTTTGATTTCCATAATAGGTTCTTTCACCTGCATTAAATTTTACATGTGAGTAACGTGCTTTAGATATTGGTATTTCTTCTATGACTGTGATTTCATCTGGCTTTACGCCATATCTTCCAATTATTTCAGTTACAATAAACTCTAGCCCATTTGTAACCGAAGTACCTTCGGCGTAATCTGCGTCTGTAACTACAAAAACATTTCCATATCTCGTAACACCACAAACACTTTCCATAGACGATAATCCCTTAAATACAAACTTATCCATATGTAAACCCCATTTCTTTTTACATTTCATTTAATCTCATTATAACATCGTGTACATATAATGTCAAAATAATCATCATGTAATAACATTTTTCGTGCGTTTATAACATATATGCGTTTATGCGTTTATATGTTATATGAACACGCTAAATTTTTAAGGTTTTGAGATAAGTCAATAATTGGAGACATTTGGAGGATTTACAATGAATTTGTCTGATGTTAATATATATGTATAAACGCTTGATACACATTTGCGTTTATGTGCATATGCATTACCATTTTATTATCACCACAAATAATTGGAGGAGGGACAACATTCAAATACATGTTTGAGTCAGGATTGTGTTTTCAGTGTACAGTGTAACACAAAACTTTTTTAATTTACAGGGGTTAAAAGTAAACTGAACATTAATGACGGGGTGTTTACCGATGAGGAAAAGAGTATCAACAACAATTGAACAAACAGCATTAAATGAGTTAGATATCAAGATAATTAAGACTGAGTTTAAGAGAAAAGAACGAAGTTCTTATTTGGAATTTCTTATTCGTTTATTGCCATACATACCAGATGGTCTTACCCAAGATATAGACATAAGAGAAGTGATAAAACTTATGTACGAAAGAGTAATTTTAGAAAAGCCTTTAGAACAAGATATAAAACAGAATATGCAAATGCAAAATAGTAGAAATGATAAACTTAATGATGTTGATAGAGCTGTTATTGAGTCAGGAAAAAATTTAGCTTTAACTCTAAAAAATTTGACAAAAAATTAAACAGAATAAGGAGAGACAACAAATGAAAGTATCAGTTGACGTAGGTTATGGATATGTAAAAGCCTGCAATGAACATGGTGAAACACTCCATTTCCCTACTATAATTAAAAAGAAGTTAAGTGAACGTATTTTTACCGATAATGATATTAAATACGAAGCTAAGATAAACGGCTCCATATACTATATCGGTGAACTTGCGCTCGAAAAGAAGGGCAGTAGGTCATGGGGAAATGATAAATCAATAAACGCTGATACCGATAACTATGTTGGATTATGCGTTCATTTACTTACAAAAAAAGAAGAAAATAATGTTAATTTAATGCTAGGTCTTCCATACAACTACTATCTGAACAAAGAAATACGAGAAAAAATAAGTGAAGAAATCAAGGAGAGAGTTTTTTATACAACAATTGATAACGAGAGTAAAAGCACGTCAATTGAAAAAGTCTCAGTGTACCCACAAGGAATCGGAGCATATTTTAACAATCTATTCGATATCAATGGTAAACCTAAAAACAACGCAATGAGTATATCAAAGGCTCTAATGATAGACATAGGTTACAGGACTGTTGATGTTGTGGCTTTCAGCAGCCGTGACAATAAATTAATACTTGTGGATAGTGATAGTTTCTCATTAGATGAAAAGGGCGTTATCAATGTCGTAACTTACGTTACAAATGAGATAAAAGATGAATACAATGCGAAAATGACGGACATCGAAGACATACTTCAAAATTCAGATGGCATTCTTGAGACTAGGCACGCTACATACGACCTCAAGCCATTTGAAAGTGAAGGATACCGTGTTCTTGCAAGTGAAATTGTTGAAGAATTGAACACGAGATTACACGGTAATATTAACGACTACAAAAATATTTTTATTACTGGTGGGGGAGCCAAAAAAATGTTCCCATTTTTAAAAAATAACTATGATAACATTCAATTACAAGAGGATTATGTTTTTAGTAATGCCAAAGGCTACCTTGCGATTGAAAGTTTAGAGGAAGCCTAAAAAAATTGTATAGTTGTATAACGGTGTTTAATTAACTCACCGTGAGTTCAAAAGTTCTTAAATGACTTTTATAGAGTTAAAGTTTAAGTCATATGTGTTAAGTTTAATAGCTTCATAAAGCATTGTAATACTTCATGAAGCAAGTTATAATATATATATATATAAATTGCCTAATGAGGTGGTTGTTATGGCTCAAAATTCATATAATAGAATCAAGAAAAAAGATAGGCTAATTTACGATAGAGATTATGAAAAGGAAGTAAAATGGAACAAGGAAAAGTACAGAAAATTTGAGTTAAGACTTGACAGGAGAGTAGCCGAAAAATTCGAAGAACAATTAAAAAAAGACAAGCTAGGGTTTACAGAATGGGTTAAAGAAAGAGTTTATGAATATTTACAGATTGAAGATATTGAGGAGTTTTATAAAATTTTAAACCTGAGCGAAGTAAGCTAATAAAAATAGACCTTTCATAGGTCTATTTTTGCTATCCACAATGGACAAATATATTTAAATTGTTTAAGGATATTAAAGTATAAACAATATTAAATCATTATATACAAATTAATTAAGTTATTTTACACTAAAACTATTATCTCTGCTTTTATCTTGTAAGTCTTCAATAGAAAATTTGTTATAGACAGTATCAATTCGAGAATAGAATTCTTCTTTTGTCATTTTCTTTTGAGTAGCTTTTTCATACCATTTTAGCCATTTTATGCATAGTTCATGACCTATTTCTACCGAGCGCATGTATTTAAGCTCCCCTACTTCACTATCAATTATAAATAGGTTTAAAGTAATCCCTTCATCATCTGACAGTTTTTCACTTACCATTGGATTTTCACATATACTAGGTGAATACGGCAAGTCAAAAACAGCTCCGTTTCCAAAACGGGCAATAAAGAAGCAAATTTCTCCTATTATAACAAACCTCAAATTAAAACGCATATCCGAAGAATAACTTTCAAGTTCCTTTTCGGTTATAGATTTTAAAAATATAAAAAGAAAGAATTCACTCTCAGTATACTCAATAGCCCCTCCGTCAAGATTTTTTACCCATTCATCTTCTTTCATACCAATCTTAAATATTTGAAGTATATTATCGGACAATTTTTGTTACCCTCCCCTTTTATTTCTTGTGCGTTCCCAGAACTCTATCAACAAAATAACTGCTCTCGACTGAGTACAGAATATACTATATAAGTTTCATAAACTAACCAATTTTTGTTTCTTCCTTTTTCATCTCTTTTATTGTATCATTCCAGTCCTTACCCTTAGTTGGTAACATGATAACTATATTATTTTCATCAAAGCCCATATTTTTCAGTTCTGAAAAAGCTGTGTCTGTTGCTTTTAACCCAGCTTCGTCGTTATCTAAAGCCAGAATGATTTTTTTAATATTTGTATCATTTTGTGTATGATAGTATAAACTTGCAAGCTTATTTACTCCACAAAGCGATAGATACCAATAGTCATCATAACGTTTACCTGTTTTTACAAAATAGGACATAAGAGACATCGAATCAATAACAGACTCATTAACTATAAGAGTATCAGCCTTTACTTTATATTTTATATATACACATTCCCTATAATCACTACCAGATACATCACCTGAAAAGTTACCAACTGTACTGCGAACACATGCAAAACCATTTGATACAAATACGCAGTTGCCTTTTACATCTTGGTAAAACATTTTCTTTGCTGCCATATGGCGTATAACAATTGATTCTATACATCTTTCTTTATATAAGTATCTATAAACTTTTCTATTATTCTTTGCTTTTTCAGGTAACATCAAACTATTATTCTTTTCGTTTTCAGATTTATCAGCTGTTGATTTTTGTTCAATTTTTGGAATGCTATTGTATTTTACTGTTGCAGGCTTACCATCATTTATACCATACATGAAAGCTATTGCTCCCATGGCTTCCTTTGCGCCCGAATAATTTTTAAATTCGATTGCAAAGTCTATAATGCTTCCCGAAGCTCCATTGCTATTACGCCAAAAACAATTTTTAATAGTATCTATCATGACACTATCATGTTCTTTAATACTAAAGTATTTGCCTTTCCTAACAAGTGTAAAGCCTAATCTATCAGCATAGTCAACAATTGGTATCTCTTTTATTTGTTCCAAGAATCCCACAAAAACATCCCCTTATAAAGTATATTTGTTAAGTCTAACAAATCATTTTTATAATATGTTTTTTACTGCCTCATAAGTTAATTCATTAGTTGATAATGAGAAATTTTATGCAATGGTTTTATTGTATATAATTAAGTCATTGTCTACATCTATTACTGTATTTTTTATAAGTTCAACTAACCTACTCTCTTTTTTCCATCGCTTCAAAAACTGTACATATTTTTTATCTTTCTTCAACTTATGTAATTGATTAATTAAACACTCGCAATAAACATCAAACATATTCATATTGATTGTGTTTAAATTACTAAAAAAATGTGAAAACCAAATTAAATCCTTTAATTCTTTATTTTCAATACTTGCAACATTATCAGCTAAGTATTTATATTCTTTTAATTTATTTTTTAATTCTTTATCAGAATAATTGAAAATTTCTCCATTGAAATCCATAATCATTGCACTAACTATTGACTCATAATCTAATGTTTTGATTATTCCTTGGAGTGTTTTTTCATAATCCAAATCTTTTCTTTCCACTAACATTAACCTCACTTACATTCTTTTGTTAAGAAATCACTTTTTTCTAAACTTATTTGTCTTTATAAAAATGTGATTTTAAATCTTTTTTATCCATGTCAATAATCTTGTTATCATTTTTAGAGTCTTTTTCTCTCATTCTTTTAATTTCCTCTAAGTAACCAGCCATAGTATTAGTTGTAGTTTTGGATTCTTCATAACCCTTATCTAGCTCTCAACTCCATGTAACTGTATCTGGATTCCAAACTTGCTCTGTTCTATTTTTTTCAGCGAATGGTTTTATAAAATCGTTTATGTAGTTATATATTATTTCAAATTGAGGTTTTACACCAGTTAATCCTCTCAACTTTTCATATGCGTGTTTAACATCAGAAACACGAGAATGGAATTCTATAAATGGCTTTATTTCAATATGTTTTTTTTCGCAAACATCAAAAATATTAGAGCTTCTTACTTCGACACAATGAGTAAGTGCATATATATCAACCATATCTTTTGTTCTTCTAAAAACTTTTTGACCTGACAAAGCAGAGAGCTTATCTGCAATTATTTCATCAGGTAAAACTCCTTTAATACGAGATTCTCCGTAATAATATATTTTATCGCCAGTTACAGGTTTTACATTAATGTCAATAGAGAATATAACATCATTTGTACCCAACTTTTTCAATAAAAGTCTTGCCGATGAGTCCTCCGAATACTCTCTATCTTGCACAGCATAAATAGCGTTTTTCAGATTTCCCAAGGAATCATTTATTGTATTAACCATTACCGCCATCGAAGGAGGTTCCCCGATCCAGTTTGAGTCTATATCTCTCGTTGCTCTTTCAATACTTGTATACCCTTTTTCTTCTAATACAAGCTTTGTTATTAATCCTCCTTTAAAAACAATAGGGGCATTAGAATCAGTTATCTGCCCCATGACTTTGTACATCAATTTTTCATTATCATTCATTTTAAGCCTCATCAATTTTCTAAATAATATTCAATTGCGTCTTGCCTTATATCTAAAAACCTTGCTAAATTACTTTGTTCGAAATTTAAACCATTGAATGACTTTCCATTTGAAAAGTAATAATTACTAAGTCCTTCCATAAGAGCCTGTTCATCACTATCAATATCAGAAAGCATATCATTAAAAGTCTGATTAGGCGTTGTGCAAAAGACGTTTTGTATACGTATATAATCTATTTTATCAAATCCATTGACGATATGATAATTTATGTTATCATATCCATCATCCTCTTTTTGAAGTGCATAAACTTCAATTTCCTTTTCATTTACATAACCTATGAATAGTTGTAAATGTTCTAATGCCGATGTATTCCGCAATATTAAGTTTTTACCGCCCACTACAGCTCTATGCCAATCTCTTATAGTTAAAAAATCATTACTAACCATTGATAACAAACATATCACTCCTTTTCAAGCCTGTTTATTATTTCTAAATAGCTTTATTCCTTGAATAATCCTTCGTCAAGTATTCCAATTTATATTAAATCAAGCCAAGAACTCACCGTGAGTTCATTTCTTATATTTATAATTCATATTTCTTTATTAATTGAATTAGTTCTAAATATATGTTTCCATTGTAAAATTAAAGTTAAAACTTCGATATACCATTATCCTTATTTTCTATAGTTCTATCTGGTAAATTTAACCTTTGAGTATCGAATATCTGCAAAGCTTTTTTAGAAGTTGATAACAAAAACTTTCTTTGTTCTTCAAGCGATAATGGTTCTGCAATATCAGAAAATATTCGCTCAAATTTTGAATTACCTCTCGACATAGAATATATACTTGCTTCAAGCATACTTTCATGATTTGTTTTATCAAAATTTAATTTAAAACCTGTTGCTCTTGCCAAATAGTCTATAAATCGTACTTGGGTTCTCCCATTGCCCTCACGAAAGGGATGTAACGCATTTATATCGCCCATATAATATGCTAAACGTTCAATAGCTCTTGCTTTTGTTGTTCCAATAAGGAATTTTTCACGCTCTAGTTTATTAAAAATTTCTTCTGCATTTTCATCTATATAGATATATAGAGAAAAAAGATTAGACTTGGATATATCAACAATACGTTCTTTTCCTGCCCATGCATAAATATCAGAAAACAATGCTTTGTGAATATCCTTTAAGTGTTTAAAATCAAACTCACCTTTCACTGGCGTTTTTATTATCTCAGATATTCGTTTTGATGTTATTCTACGCTCTACATCAAATAACTCTTGGTTGTCTTTTATATTGAATTTATTGCGTAAAACGTTACTATCTGGATAGCAATATATTATATCTGGCAACTTAATTACTCCTTTTAGCCATTATCTCTTGTACTATTTTAGCGACTTCATCATCAGCCGTTGTCTCTCCTCTTGCTATCCTATACATTGCCTCTTTATCATCTTCGTCACATACAAATCCCTCAAACGACATTTCTGCTATTGATTGCGAAACTATTTTATCAGCTCTGTCGTTAATTTCGTTTTCAATTTCTTTGATAGAAATATCATCTCTTTCTTTTTTTATCAATTCTTTCCAATCACTCATTCGTCTTAGCGAATTTTCCATTTTTAATTTTCACCCCTTTGATATTATTCTCTATTGTGTTTATCTTTTGGTGAATAAGATTTTGTACTTCTTCTATCTTTTTCTGGTTCATTCAAGCCTGCTTCTTTTATTTTTTTTATTTCTTCTAAATAACCAGTCATAGTATTGGTTACTTTTCTAGATTTTTCATAATCCTTTTTTGAGTTTCACCCTATAGAATCATTACATGATTTACTTTTATCACTTTCAGCACGTTCTAAACTATCCTTTACTATTCTGTTCAAATACTCTGGTTTTCTATAATCTCCAAATGATAAAACAGCGGAAGCTGCAACTAAAGCATTTCTTGTATAGAGCGCATTATCAGCAAAAAGGTGTCTATCAAGATTTATTCCTCTACTCTCAGCAAAGTGACAAATAAATGTGATAGTTGTGCGAGTATTGCCCTCTCTAAAGGCATGGACTTTCCATAAATCAGCTAATCCTTCTGCTAAGTGCAAAGATTTCTCCGTTAGAGATATATTATTCCAATCTATATTTTTAAGTCTGTTTAATATATTTGTTATGTCAGTCTCGATGTTTTTAGGTTCTGAATATTGAACAGAAAGACCTCCTAAAACTACTTCATATTTTTCTATAGGTATGGTTCTTATAATTCCTGCCCAATCGTATATTTCTCCAAAAATTCTTTTGTGAAATTCACAATAATGTGCAAAATCATAGTTTCCCTGTATTGGTTTTTTGTCTAACTCATTTATAGCATTGCTCGATTCATCAACTTCTGCTAATTCAAGCATATCACTATTTTTTATATTTAGCTTATTCTTTAAAACATCTACATCTTTATATAAATAAGGGTCACGCATTTAGGAATCCTTTTCTTCTACCATAGTATACTTATGTTTAAGTATACGACGTATATCTTCGTTTGTTATTTCTCCACGCTTTTCTTTCTCAGCAAGCTTCAGAAGTTCATCTGAAGGTTTAATTCCATCTACCTGTACAATTCCAATTGCATAATCCCACGAATCTTCATTTGATATAGCCATATAAACCACCCATCCTTCTTTCTATATTTTTTCTATTTCATCTTTGGTTATGTACGTAATACCGAAGTATCTTAACAAGGAATCGCTTATAGCGTCCGCTTTACTATCAAATGTCCTGTTTAAATCCCCAATATATTTGCTTTTGTACCTTCCTTTTCGTTAAATATTTACTAAAATCAATAATTTGCTACTAATATCATTATACTATAATATATGTTAAATGTCAATTATAATCATTATGCTTGCAAAGAACTCACCGTGAGTTCTTTTATAAATTATCTACTAAATTTAACAATAAACCAATTCCAATAGCACTTCCAAAAGAGATTAATATTAATAATATATATCTTTTTTTTATTATATTGCTCTTTAATAATTCCTTTAATAAATGAATAATGTTATATACCATAAAACACAAAATACAAATTACAATCATTAATCCAACCATTGAAATCACACCTTTAAAATCGTGTAAAGTTAGTCCAAATATATAAACCACCTCTTTTAATTTATTACTGTTCATACTAGAATATAAATTTTTTATGTAAGTTTAAATCATATTATCATCACTCTAATTTAGACTTCCGTTGCTTCTTCAATTATCTCATTCTTACTTAACTCTTTTATATATCGATAATATGTTTGCTGTTTCAAATTCAACTTTTTTATTAATTGAAATGGCTTTATTTCTTTTTTTAGTACCTTATCATATTCTTTTTTAAACTCCTCAAGTGACATTTTACGTGGTCTACCATACTTATCCCAATCTCCTCTGAGTTTCATTGCTTCAATCCCCTCTTTTCTACGCCTATCTTTCTTTTCTATCTCAGCTTGGGCAAAACTCGCATATATTTCAATTACCATGTTATTAATTGTTTCTATCATAAGTTTTGCAAGTTCATCTGTCATATTTGAAACGTCTAAAAGTGTAGTCGGTAAATCCAACACCAATACACGTATGCCATTTTCCTTAAAATATAATAATTCATTTATAATGGCTTTCTTATTTCTCCCTAAACGGTCGAGTTCAGAAATAATAAGCGTATCGCCCTGACGTAGTACATCTTCTTTCAAAACAATATACCTTGGGCGGTCAAAGTTTCTTCCTGTTTGCTTATCACTGAAAATTTTTTCAAGTTTTATTTGATTTCTTTTGCAATATTCATCTATTGTTGCATTGCCTCTATCGAGGTTTTGTTCCTTTGTACTTACTCTGTTGTAGCCGTAAAAATTACCCATTTCAATCATTACCTCTTTTTGATTTCAGTATAAATATATAAACCATCAAACGATAAAAGAAAAAATTGAAACGCATGCAAAAAATTAAAAAAGCTATCAAAATCTATATTGACTGTTTTGATACTACCATTATACCATATTTCATACATTTTGAGAATATATTTTGGCTATTCTCAAAAGCTCTCATAGTGTATACATTTTGAGAGTGGTTTAAAAAAGAAAAACGTCTTGGAATCATTTAAGACGTTTTTGAGGTTCAATATTTCACTAAAGACTCATCAGGTACTTTACCATACTCTATATAATCATCAATTTTCTTAATTAACTCCTTACAAGAACTAATATTTTTTTCGCCTTCCTCACCTATTACAATCGATTGCCGTAATACCAAGTCCTTCTGCAAGAGTCCTAATAATTCCTTACAAAATTTTATATCATTATCATGAACTAAATCTTTATTGTTTTTATTTTTCTTTTCAAATTTTTTACAATTTTTACGACATTTATAGATTTCTTTTTCAATTTTTTCTAATTCTGAAATAACATATTTATCGAATTTGAAACCTTTGTTCACTTCGTATAATCGCACTCTCTTATATTTATAAATAATTAGAATCAAACTTATTAAAAGTAAAACAGCGATAACCCTAATAAGTGTACCATAAACTATTTGAGACATATTATCATCTCCTTATCAAGAAATATTTCACAACCTATAGAATTTGGTGTATTCAGAACATTATTGATAAAAGCATCAAAATTATTTATTATTTCCTTAGTTGATTTAATTACTTGTTCACCTTCTTCGTCACTTACAATCGATTCACGTAATTCTACATCCTTCTGGTACAATTTTCGTTGTTCCATAAATGGTCTTATGAATTCATCATTCTCACCATATGCTAAATCAAACTGATTCTTATATTTCTTTTCATATCTATTATAATTACTTTCGCATTCAAATATTTTTTTATTATTCTTTTTTATTTCTGAAATAACAAATTTGTCTCTTTTAAATCCTCTCCATTTTATCTTTTCTTCATATTGATATATATAATAAACTCCAACTATTATAAAGCCAACAAGGACAATTGAAAAAACCATATTTACTATTATAGTCATATATTAATATCCCTCCAAAGAAAATATCGATATTCATGTTTACTATATCAATTATATAATAAATTTCAATATACAGTTATATAGTTAGCGCAAAAGACTATATAATTAGTCTAAATCGATTTTTAATACTGCTTTAATTACGCTACTTATAACTATCTCATGATGACATTCAATTTCATTGCAATATAAATTATCTTAACAATCTTTAATAATTGACATAAAGAATATATAGAATATAAATACTACTTAACATTAACAAAATTTAATGAAAAGGAGTGTTACAATATGGCTTGGCAAACAGTTTATGCACCATTTAGATATGGTGACAAAAATAAAATGATAACTGTAAAAATATACAAAACAAAAGAAGAATGGAATTATAACAGAGACAAAACTTTTAAACCTTTTTTTTCACTTGATGAAGCAATAGAAGTTGCAAAAAGAGCATCTCAAAAACGTGGTTTTATTTATACTCCACCTATAGAAGAAAATAAGGATTCTATCAATAAGTTTTAATCTAATTTTTTAGAGAAATCGTATTATTTACACTTATTGGGAGTAATTTATAACAGAAAAACGTCTTGTAACCTATCAAGACGTTTCTAAATAATATTTTTAATACTGGTATTGGCTTCATCATCTCGAATACATTGTTATCTTGATTTTTGTTCATCATTAATTTTCAACTAAGTCCCTCAATTCTTTTATTTACCGCTTATACTCTTTAACACAACTCACTCTAAACATATTATTTATACTCTTTCAATAAACCATGTGCAATCCTCTAAAAACAAATAATATACAGTATTTCTTATACGGCATGTATAACGAAGACCTGCCCCACCACTCCTGAGCGAAGCACATTTAATTGGTTCAGATGTATAATCTATTTCAAATTGCCGTCCATCTGAACTTACAAGGACGAGCGGTTTAATCATAGGTACTGGCACTTCTCTATTTGCGTCAAAATAAATAAAATTATCAGCTATTACACGAACGTATTTCCTCGGTGATGACTTATTTATTTCGTCTATAATGAAATCTGGTTTCGGGTCTAACTTAATTATTTGTTCCATTTATAAAGCCTTCTTCATGTTAGTCTATTTTAAACAGGCATTTTATCAGTAAATAGTGAAGGTGGATGGATATTATGCTCCTTGACATTATGACCTGTGAGGTCTTTATCTACCATCAGAATTCCTTTTTGAATACAGTCATATCCAAATCTTTCACGCAATTCATCTATTGCAAATTCAAGCTTTTCTTGTCTATCTTGCTTCTCAAAATCATGAAACATGCTCATTTGAACATTCATATCCATAGAAATAAGGTCACTAGCCCTTACGCCAACACTACGCAATGGATCACGCATTTGGTATTTTGTCTTAAAAATCTCCATTGCTTTTGACGCTATTTCAGTAGACAGGCACGTTGGTGATTGTGTTTTTCCTTGTCGCTCGCAGGAAAACATGTTTTTATCTCTCAATGAAATTTGTATAGTCTGACAGCGAAGACAATTATCCCTCAGCCTTGAAGCGACACTTTCAGAGAGCATTAGAAACGTAACCCACACGTCTTCATCGTTAACCAGATCACGTACCATTGTTTGTGAATTTCCAATACTTTTTTCTATGTGTCGAACATCATTAGTGCATACTGGAGAATGGTCTATACCGTTCGCAAATCTCGAAAGCATGATACCGACTTTACCAAAGTTCAAATACAAGTATTTAGGGTCTGCATTTGCTAAGTCGCCAATGGTCTTGATATTGTATTTGAGCATTTCCCTGTTTGTAGCCTTACCCACATATAAAAGCTCCGAAACAGGCAATGACCACACTTTCTCTTTGTAGTTTTCACGACTAAAGACAGTAACAGCGTCCGGTTTTTTGTAATCTGAACCTAATTTTGCAAAAACTTTGCAAAACGATACTCCGATAGAGACCGTAACTCCAAGCTCTTTAAAGATACGTTTTCTAATCTTATGTGCAATTTCTTCACCACTCCCGTGTAGCTGTGTACTTCCAGTACAATCTAGCCAAGCCTCATCAATACCGAATGCTTCTATTTGATTAGTATAATCATAATAGATTTCTCTCGTAAGTCTTGAGTATTTTAAGTATAAATCATAGTTAGGGTTAACCACTATTAGCTTAGGACATAACTGTTTAGCTTGCCAAATCGCTTGACCTGTTGACACACCATATTTTTTTGCAATCAGATTTTTGGTCAATACTATTCCATGTCTTGACTGTGGGTCGCCACAGACTGCAACTGGCTGTTGCCTAATTTTAGGATTACGAAAACACTCGACACTTGCATAGAAGGAATTTAAATCGCTGTGCAATATTATTTTGTCGTCCATCATACACCTTTTCTTTTACGAACTTATATTCTATCTATAGAATATAACACGGACATTCAATTTATGCAAGAAAAACACCGAATGTATTTTCGCCAATAATTTCCATAAAATGTATTTATCAAATTAATGTTTCAATTAAAAATAACCCTATTAAGGGTTACGTTTTAATAAAGAATTTTTTTGCGAATCATCCTCTAATAATAATTAGCCTGTTATTTTATGTTGCTTTAAGGTGATACTATGCAATGTTATTAAAAAATGAAAATAATAATTACCAATCTTATAAAGTTAATTATTTTTGAATACTTGACAATAAATATACAAATTAGTATAATGGAATTATGATTTACTAGATTCTATGAAAAGGAGTATATATTATGGGATGGCAAACTGTTTACGCTCCCTTACTTATAGGGAATGGGGAAAAAATGATAACTGTTAAGACATACAACACAGAAGCCGAATGGAACAAAGATATTGATAATGTCTTTACAGGCTTTAAAACTTATGATGAAGCAGAAAAAGAAGCAAATAAACTAGCGCAAGAGAAATTTCTAACTTATACACCAAGCAAAGAAGAAAAAAGGAATGAAGCATTAAGCAGACTAAATATGTTAAAACTCCACCCTAATGTCAAAAATGATTTTAAAAACGAAGGAAAAATAAACAAATCTGAAGGATGTGGACTTTTATTTTGGCTTGATGAAAAGGAGCAAGAATACGTAAATGAATTTCAAGATATTTATTGTACTCTTGTATATCATGTAATAGTCACAAATTTTCAGTTTGGAAAATGCTTTTCAATATTATATGTTTCAGCATATAAAGACGAATGGGAAATAGAAATAGAAGATTTAGAAAATAATTGTCCAATCGCTTATGTGAAGAATTTAGACGACCCTGAAAGTAGTGAATTCGGAGCAATAAAAATAGAATCACGAATTGGCGGTCTTGTAAGATTAAGTTAGACATAAAAATACTGATGATAAACACCAAACCATATGGACATTATGAGGGAGTGATGAAAAATATCAGAGAAAAATACATATCATGAAAATAAGTTTACACCAAATACAAATCAATGGCTTGAAGTGAAAAGAAAATTTGAGTTCGATATTTTAAGTGGTAAATACTTAGCTGGAAAACGTGTACCTACAATATTGCAATTTAAAGGATTATATAATGTAGGTGAATCAACTGCATATAAAGTATTGGATTCTCTTGTTGATGATGGTATACTCATAAAAAAGCACGGGGTTGGATACTTTTTAAAGCCTTATATAACTGATAAATTAATGCAATCACATGTTATAGATATAAAAAAACAGATAAACGAAGCTATTAATCACGCTAGGCATATTGGGCTTAAAAATGAAGATATACTGGATTTATTTATAGAAACTCTCAATTTGAATTAAACAATAACTTAGCCCATTATGGCAAAAAGGATAATGGGCTATCTTAAAGAACTCACGGTGAGTTAAAATTAGAATACAAAAAATAAGTATTCACTTATATAAAGTGTTGAATAAAAAAAATATTATAGATAATAATTTAACTAGATACATTTTATTGACTCATACCTTAAAGAAAGAGCCGTTTTTATATGGCTCTTTCTTTGCTTTGTGATTTGTGATTTGTGACTTTAATTATTCAACTTTGAAGCTGTTGTATTTATTCCATGTAATATGATTTAATTTTTATGCCTCTAAATATTGAGCATTCATCGCTCGCTTTCCTTCGACTATCCCATTCTCATATGCAGTGTCATCAATTACATTTAAAAAATTACCTTTGTTTCTAAAATTTTTAGAAAATTCTTCAAAATTCTCATTAACTTCTGACGGCACTATTATCGCAAGGGCTGTTGAGTTTCTAGACAATTCTGTATTTATACCCTTAACATATCCTGCACAAAAGCTATTGTATATACCATTTGTATTATAGAGTTTCATAGACATAACTTTTACGTATGCATTTGCAAGTCTATTTCCGACATTAAATAGATAGATAAATACCCTTCGTGCAATTAAACTATCTGAACGATAACCGTAAAAAACAATGTTATTTGAACCAATGATATAAAATCGGCAACGATAACTTCTGGCGACAACCTCAGCAAGACTGTATTTCCATTTGAATCCTGATGGTACATCTGCAATAATTTCTTCTATATTTTCCTTTTTATCACCTTGTATATCACATAAATCAAGGTTATACTTTACAAGTAGTTCCTGTGCTTTTAAACTTGCTGCAATAGCCTCTTTTTCAGAATTGTTCTTTTCTAAATCCGCAAGTTCAAGCAATTTTGTGACTTTACTAATAATCTTTTCGATTTTATCTTCTGTATTTTCGCCGTTTTCTTTCAATATGAGTAAATCTAGTTCTCTGTAAGTAAATATAAAATATATTCCATCGTTTTTTACCCTTACATACATGTAGCTTAAAAATTTATCTTTAGCTTGCTTTAAGCTTCTTCCACAGCGTTCAAAGTCATAACGCAAACAGATTTGTATAGCTTTAGTATTTTTATATCCGCAATTTTGATATGTATTAAAAACACAATTATCATATGTTTTATTGCAAAAGCTTATATCTTTAAAATCCCCACGTCGATACTTCAAACCTTGTTCTTTTGCATAATCGATAACAAAATCAATGGCTTTCCATACATATTTCTCACTAACCATCTTAATACCACCTTTTACTACATGACAAAGCATAAACAGCTAATAAGTAAATTATTAGAGTTTAACATCTTTCTATTTCATATTTTTTTTAATGAACTTTATTATTCTTCCAACACATACACCAGCAATAAAAAGAAGAATATAAGCCCCTAAAATTTCATTTAAGTTTTGCATTTAAATACCTCCGTAAAAAGATTTGATATAGTATTTTTACATCCTTATAACCTTTAAATACATCAAACTCAAAGCCATCTTGAAATGTCTTTTTCGTCAATCTTATCTTCTGTGTTTTTTATTACTTAATATTATTTGAGGCTCTGTAATTTTTTACTTTAGTTCTTTCACCACCTAGTATCTTTTATTATATCATCTGGATAAAAATAATCATTTTCTCTATCAAGAATCTTATATGTTTTATGCTTATACATTTTAAAGAAGAACTCACGGTGAGTTAAATGGCTTTACACATTCTCTTTTTTTTCTTTGCTTATTGTGAGTGATGACTTCATTTTGGCTATTTCATTTATGTCAAATGGAAGTTTATTTTTTGTTATGCATGAAATCATGAAATCACGTATAAATACAGCCATAGGTAATTCAAATTTATCGCAAAATTTTGCGAACTTCTCTCGCAATCCATTTGTTAAACGAAATCCAACTATAATAGGTTCTGAGTTGTCTTGAGCAATGTCATAATTCGAGAAATTAAATGAAAACGCCTTATCCGAATATATACAATATCTTGCGAATAACATAACAGTTTTGCTTCCAGTAGACCCAATACCTTTGCAAAATACATCAAATCTTTTTTTTAAGTCACTGGTAACCCTTACATTTAAATAACTAGACTTGCTATCATTATTTGTTGTTGTCATTACTTCCTCCTTTTCAGCTTTATTTAGTTTAACTAAATATTGCCTTAATTGCATTAAAATTTGCATTAAAATTCGTATTTTTCTTTATCAATATGCTATAAGTCGCTTATAGCATATGTACTTTAAATAAGAGACAGGACAATCCCTGCCTCTTATTTTAGTCTGCCTCCTGTTTTAATAAGATTTTAGCTTTTCCTGCATTTCTGAAACTGCATTTATAAAAACATCAGTCAGATTAAAGGCACGAGAAATATTATACATTTCATCAATAATCATCGATAGTGTTTCTTTCATATTATCAAATGTATTCTCCGCTTCTTCTTTATCTGAGAATTCATAAGTTGTGTTTAAAAGAGCATTCAATCTGTCTAAATACTTTCGAATATCTTTTGTTGCCTTTAAATTTTTATCATTATTAATATCATGAATATTGTCGTCTGCTCCGGAACTCTCTCTGTCCTCAACGTTATTTATATCATTTTCATTTTCTATATTATCTTGGCTTTCATCTTCTTTTGCTTCAATTGATTCATCATAAAAGCTAATTTCATCTGTCGATTCTGTAATTCTGTCTTCGTTTTGAATTTCATCTTCATGTGCTTCTGTGCTTTTTTCCTTCTTGTTTTCGGACACAATATCATTACTTTGTGAATCAATGTTTAAACCTTTTGATTCTTCTTCCCTTATTGAAGGATCCCTACTCTCAGCTTCATTTTCATTAATAAATGTGATTTCTGATTTTTCCTTATCTTTTACTTCTGGCTTCATTATTTCATTAAATGTCTTTTTGCCATCCCTGTAACCCTCAACTAGCGTCTTAACAGTTTCTCTTGTCAAATCCTTTCCTGATGAAATGCATTCCTTTAGTATTTCTAAAATTTCAACTTGTTCTTCTGGTGTGTGCTTCGCAATTGGTAGAACGTTTGACATTCCTACATCTCCATCACGAATCATGTCTTTTATAGGAGATATTAACCTATTGACTGCTGCGTAACGGGCGGCATGATGTGTCGATATACCGAGCCTCTTTGCTATTTCTTCTTGTTTACTGCCTTTAAAACCAATTTTGTCTAAATATGCTTCATGTAACAAGTAACGATTGGCAAATAACAAAGGGTCTTTCTCACTATCCCTTTGACTGTTCGATAATAGAACATAATTGAAAACATCATTATCGCTTTTAAAATCCTTAACTATACAGGGGAAAAGGCTCATACCAGTCTTCACCCCTGCACTCCTTCGCCTATGACCACTTACTATCATGAATTTCCCATTTGTCATTCCAAAATCTGTAACTTCTAGTGGGTCACTAAAGCCAATCTGTTTAATGCTATTTTCTATATCAAGCGTATCGTTTATATCTTCTCGATTATTAGGATAATCTATAATGTTCTCATTCTGTATCATTTTTATAGTCTGAACATTAGCTTTCTCCGAGCTTTCTCTTGCAACCTCTGCAAATACGCTTCCAGCTTTACTAAAATTTCTAGCCATTCTTTACCCTCACTCTCTTATATTTTATATTTAGCTTAATTCACTTTATGTACTGCCTTATGAAATTCCCTTATTAAATTTATTTATGCGTTTCTTTATTTCACTTACTAAACTTTCAAATGCGATTCTGCCTTTAGAGAATTCTTTGTAGTAGCTTATGGGTCTACCACAAAAAATGCTCTCTCGCAAATCTGAACTAAGAGGAATTTGAATGTCTATAAATGTGTCAAAATTCTTAATAAGTTCATCTCGTATATAAGTATCAACTTTGCAATTAGCCATATATCTTGCTAAAAAAACGCCAAGTACATTAAGTGAAGGATTATTAGCTCTTTCTTTGTCAATTGTAGTCATTAATTTAGAGTAACCAAGAACAGAAAATATATCAGATGAAAACGGTACAATCACATGATTTGCCAAATAAGAAAAGCAAATCTCATTTAAAGTCAAACTATTAGGTGGCATATCGATTAAAACCCATGAGTATCCTTGCTCTGATAAGAATAACTCAAAATTTTTTTGGAGCTTTTCAGGGTCAATAGACTTTAAAAGCGATTCTTTACTAAGTAATACATCACCCTGCATACAATCGACCCCGAAATATTTTGCATTAGCGTTTCCTCTCGTCTGAAATAGACACTGAACAGTCGCTTCTTCCGCACTTGAAGTTCCTGTAATAAAATCAAGTACAGTTTCATCTGGTTTTTGTTTTTTATCTACGTTCATTAACAGTGTATCTGTTGTATTACACTGTGGGTCTAAATCGACTACTAAAACTCTCCCCTTTGCTTTATCCTTATTATCTTTATCTTTTGAAAGAACTCCTGCTATGTGGAAAATTGATGTCGTTTTTCCGCAACCACCTTTAGAGTTTACGAACGCTACTTTATTAACCAATTTACTAACCAAGGTTACAACCTCACTTCCATATAATAACTTTCATATATATTAACCAGAAGCTTTATTTTGTGTTTTGTTATCCTATTCTTAAAACTACATACATTTTACTAAAATGTATGTAATATGTCAAGTGTTTATTAATCCAAATTTTTTAGTATACTTTTTTATATCCAAATCGTTGAGAGAAGCAAAATCAGGTTCATCAATACCAGCTATAAAGAATGTTCCATATATAAAACCAAAGTCATAACTTCTATTTCTTTTTGAGCCATTAATCATGCCTTCATCATTACACACTAATACTGCTGTACTGGTTAAAAAGACTGTTTCAATATATCCATTTACTAATTTCTGCATTGTCTTTATTTCATTATCTATTTCCTTCAAATATGGCTCTTTTTCAGGTTCAACTACTAATACTTTTATTTTATCCACTGTAATTATCACCCTTCTTTTTATTGGTACTGCAAGAGTAACAGGGTTAAACCATGCTACTCTTTATTCACCTATTCTACTAATTGCATATCCTGTCTCATCGCTCGCCCTGCTGATATTTCCTTTAGTATTCCTATTTCCTTTCCAGTTACACCATGATATAAAGCTTTTTGCAGAATGCTATATATTACATCTATTTGCTCAAATAACTTATCAGCTTCATCTTGTGTTATTTTTCCGTCTTCAACGCCAAACTCACTCATATACCTGTAATTTTCAATTTCAAGCTCAACGGATTCATGTATGCTTCCATTGGGTTTTATCCTATATAATTTTCGTATTGTTGCCATTGCTAATTTTTCCCCCTTCCTGAATATTTTTATGTACATCTGAATATATTCATTATACTAAAATGTATATTTAATATCAAGTAAAATATTTTCATAATTTTTAACTCACAGTGAGTTAAAAATTATTCCATTGTCATCGTTTATTGATTCGCCCGTCAAGCCGATAGCACAGCTTATATAATCTACATTGCTATTAATTTATTACTTTACGTATATTAGAGGCAATCAAAAACATCTTGTCCATACCTTCATCGTTATCATTTAAAGTTTTTCCAGTAATAAAATGCTTTGAATGAGCTTCTCCTGAATCATTCCAGTTTATGTATAAATCAATATATATTCCTTCTGATGAGCCATAGTCTATGTCAAATTTTAGAATTGCGTCTTTTGGTATTCGCTCATGTTCCCAATAACTATCAAGAATAAAGTATTCATCAGGTATGTACCCTATTTCTTCAAGATACTGTCTTAATTCATTAAACACATCAAGACAATTCCGACCATATGCATATCTGATAAGACCTTTTTCATCTGGAACTGATTCCCAAACATCAAGTGCAATTAGTTTCTTCATTCTTAATACACTCCCCTTTTCTTTTTTATATTTCTTTCTTATACTATTCATTATACTATTTTGTATTTTAAACGTCAAGTATTTTTTTATTTAGAGATATTAAAAAAAGAACTCACCGTGAGTTCTTTTGAATTTTATCGACCTCGATGTTACATAAAAAGCACAAAAAAAGGGTTCTGCCAAGAATGACGGATGGCTTCACATTAAATAATATTGAGATAGAGATATATTCCTTTCTTTTTGATTAATGGTTGTTCAACATGTCAATAATTTTTATATCGGAGGTGTTTAGTATGGAAACAAATTTAAAATATGAATTAACTGGATTGATTTTAAAAACTGGTGTATGTTTGAGCATATTAATAATTGCTTGCATATTTTCTTTATGGAGAGCAATCAAAAGACTAGTTTTAAATAATGAATTAAATCAAACACAAAAATAATTACTCCTAGAATTATATATATGCGATTTGTGTAAAAATGAGAGTATTGAGAGAGAGTAAAAATTATTATCTTTCAACACTCTTATTGCATAAACAATAAAATTAGAGCATATGTCTATTTCTGTATTAGTTCACGTTTTTTTAATCTATAATTTTTACTTCCATCATCATCGATTATTTGAGAGCAAAATCCATATGACATTTCATAAATACGTGATGATATCGCTCCATCGATTTTCATAAGTTTATCAATGAAATACTCACTAGATATAACTGTTGTAAGCTTATTTATGTACCTAAAATCAAGTATAGAAAAAGCTAAGTTAATATCTGCGTCCGTAATCTTTCCACCACCATTTTTAAACAAATCATCTATATACAGTACCTCAACATTTTTTAATGGTTCTATTAACTCTCTATACCTTACCTCATCTAGTACAGATGATTTTATTGCCTGAATATGTCCCCCTCTCCATGATAAATACTGAACATTTTTTGATTTTAAAAGCACTCCACATATAGCTGTACATATATGAGTTTTCCCACATCCAACAGCACCACCTATATAAAACCATGCATTAGGAGTATAGACAAAACTCATTGCAGTACGTTTAATACCATCTTGCCATGTCTCATCTGCTTTATATGATTCAAATGTCTTATCCGCTACAGTAGTTCCAAGACCGCTAAATTTAATCCTTTTTCTATTATAAAATTCCTTCATACATTCACAAGGTCTAGTACGAACTACATTATCTTCTGCTATATATTGTTCAACACCATAATCATCACATATTGAGCAATGTTCAATACCAAGAGACTTTCTTTCTTCAATGAAAGGATGATATGTATTATTTGTAAACTTTACCCCACGTTGGGACTTCTCCATCATTGACGCTTCCCTTATTTCTAACACTCGCCTCTGCAATATTGTTCCTATATCCTCCATTGCTATTCTCCCTTCTCTTTTGATTAGATTCCCATGTAACAATTTTTTGTTTCCAATTAACTATTTTATTATCATTATCTAACCAACCAGCTTCACTATAATAGGCAATAAAAAATTTTGAATCTATTGTATATCCATGCTCCAAGCAATAAGATTCAACTTCATCAAGTGTTGGAGGAATAAATACTTTATTAACCCTACTTTCATTATTAAGATGACTACTTGTATTAATTAACAAATTATGTACAGATGAAATGCCTTCCTGTTTAAGCTTTTTTTCTTTTATAATGCTGTTAAAATTTTTTTGAATACTTAATGAAGTTAATATACCAAATTTCTGTAGCATACCTCTATCAAAAAAACCTACTTCAAGAGCTTTTTCAACCATTCTTGAAACATCATCTTCATCCACTCCAACTATGTCGGAGACTTCAAAAATAATATCCTTATCAAATAAAACACAATAACCATTGCGATAAATAATAGTTAGAAGACAAATTAACAAACTAATTGAAGAAACTCCACAATCTTTTTTTATTCTTCTTACTTTTTTATCATTAAAAAAATCCACATCAAAATAAAAGCTATCAAGACCCAATTTAATCGGTCTTGCCATTTTGACACCTCCAAAAAAGCTTAATCTTTTGAATTAAACACAAAAACAATTCTTATTCGTCTTCTCCAATCATATCATTCAAGATAATATCTTATATGTTATCTGCTCTCTATACCCCTATCCAAGCCACTACCCTTTTCCCAATCAAACTCCTCCATCCCTTTTATCTTTCTTTTCATTATAAATATAAATATTAAAATTCTTTCAAATATTAAAGAATCATTAATTCCGTATTAACCTATATTAATTCCGTATTATCAAACAATAAATACCCAATTAACACTTATTTAACCAATATTAAACAACTTATAAACCAGTAATAAACATCCCTTTAACATCCATTAACCTATAAAATAATAGCATACTTATTAACCTGTATTTTCACTAAGCAGAGCGGAACTAGCGTTCTTCTTACAATATAGGGGCTGATTTTTTGTCGCAATGACTAAATCCGTGCTATCCGATAATTCTTCACCGTTTTCAACGTTATTAGAAGATTTATTAATGATTATTTCATTTTCTTTAGAAACTAAATTCATACTGTCTGTTAAATTATCATTGACGATTTTCTCGTTTTCATTATCATTATTATGTAAATTGAATTCTGATGATTTTAAAGTATCAATAGTATCATTAATAAGACCATTAACCTTATTGGAAATAGTTTCGAGGGTATCACTTATATTATCCACGATAGTTTCAACAGTGTTTTTAACTACATTTAAAACACCATTTGCAAATATGGCAACTAAATCTCTTTCATAGGTACGAAATGATATATTTAAAAAATCGCATATTTCTTCTTTTGTCTTTTTTTCGTTTCTCATATTAATAATAGTTTGACGACGTTCATTTATTTGCTCTTTTTTTTCTAGTTTGCCTTGACGGTTTAATCTATTCTTATAATTTCTATGATTTTTCTTTGATTTTTTTTCTTTTTGCGATATAGGAGAATCGCATATGTAATGTAAATATTTCATTTCAGCTTGTGTAATTTTCAGAACTTCAATAAGAGTTTCTGTTTTGTATTTATATGTACTGCCCTTTTTGATAATTTCTTCTGCACTTTTTGTATGTGATATTACATAGTTTTCAGTAAACGGGCAATCTAAACTTGAATTAAATTCTAGGGTTTTTATAAGTGCATAATCAAAATCTTTTGTAATTTGACAAAGCCATAGACGGTATAAAAACAAACCATACTCACGACAGCAATCTACGCCTTTTCTCATGGAAAATAGCAGGCGAAGGTCATTGCAACGTCCTTCAAGTAAAGACTTAATCTCAGCCGTATTTTCAATACTAATAGGTGGAAATAATAAAATGTTATTCTTCTTTTCATCACTTTTGAACTCACCGTGAGTTAAATTATCTTTTATAAAATCAAAAGTTTTATCAAAGGAATTAAAGTCAGGCAAGGGAAGTCCAGTCTTTTCAGATATATCCTTAGCGAACTTGCGTTGTTTTTCTGTAGCCTCACCAAATTTATGTACTTCATTCTTAGGTTTATCTTTTATAGAAACTGGTTCAATATCAAATTCATGAATTATCTCATAGAGTGTATACTGAACATTACTGTATGATAATATTGAAACTGTTTCGCCATTTTTTGAGTTTATGGAATAAGGCACACGTAAAATTCTAGCTGCGTCTAAAGCCTGTGAGTCAGCACCAAAAGGCAAACATGTTTCGTAAAGATACTGTTGAACGCTTTTCCATCTCGGCAATGCGTTCCTATCTTCGTCAATTTTCCAAATTAAATAAAGACCCCTGCCAGAATTTATTAAAAATGTAGGTACAGGCAATTTTTCTCCAAAATATTCAGTTTCAAGTTCTAAGATTACTTGTTCCTGTGTTTTCCCTATTTTGTAGCAATCAATATCAATGAACAACGCATTCAAATGTTTCAATTCCGATACTTTGCGCTCGCCTTTCCAAAAACTGTTCATAGATGTATAAACATCTAAAACATTAAAATACCTATTATAATTGATGAGCCTTTCGTTCTTCCAAAGTGTTTGATGAAATTCTGGTTTACCATTTTCATCATGGGATGGAGAGATAGTGCAACGTGCGATAAATCCCTCTAAATCTGCATATAGGAAACTCAAATAATCTCTATGATTCGAAAAATCATCTAAACTGTTAAAAGCTGATGTTCCATATGTACCTAACACGTTATCCCTCCTATCCAGTTGATTTTAAACAACAAAAAAAGCCATCATTA
>Ga0209629_10000321_pt1 | contig 25195 bp, 24 predicted proteins | sample TergutCu122P5_FD_187286 | JGI IMG/M metagenome (GOLD analysis project Ga0209629, IMG submission 187286) | Cubitermes ugandensis P5 segment gut microbial communities from Kakamega Forest, Kenya - Cu122 P5 (SPAdes) (version 2) | ecosystem: Host-associated > Arthropoda: Insects > Digestive system...
AGATAGCGGACGGAGTCTGCCGTATGATCATATCTACATCTTTAAATATGATTACGATGAGAAGAGGTAAAATAGGGCTAACTAATCGAGGGTATTCACCTTGGGCAAAGGCAATTGAAGCGATGATTTGCAATAAAATAATTGAAAATATACCAATATTGCCCCAAGGAACAATTTTCTTTTTTATCCATGATAATAATATAACCACTAATTCAATAATTAGTAAAAAATAAACTGAGTAGAAGTTTATATTTAAATCGAGCAAGTCACTTGTCAATATTTTATCCTTGAATTTTTCACTCAAATCAGCATATTTTATGCTAATAGGAGAGTCATAAACATCTTTAAATTTTAAAAAAGTATAGCTGAGATAATTTATTCTGTATTTGCTGAGGATTTCATTATTAAAATTACCAATTCTATTGACTGGATTATAGGATCTATATTTAAGTTCTACCTCATATGCAGCTCTTACAGGGGTTTCTCCATTTGAAATCAAATCATTGACAGATTGTATCAGCTCTTCATCGCTACCATTTTTATATAGCCCAGCCTTAACTATATTAGCAAAATTATTTAAATCAGTCACCATGCTTATTTCATTTACATTATTTTGATATTTATTTATCTCCACATATCCCATGACAAGAGACAATGAAATCACTGCAGAAATAAATCCCAGGAGCATTTTTCTTCTTTCCTGCTTTGTTAAAATGAAATTTAAAATCAGAAAACCAATGAATATAGCATATATGACTAAAAATGCAGGCTTCAACATGACCATAAAGAACATAAAAAAACTTGTGATGATTAAATACTTATAGGATTTTTTTTCTAAGTATGAGATGATTAAATAAGTAAAAATAACTATGCTCACAATAGAAAATGTTTCAGTTAAAGCGCAGAACTCCCAATTCACAATTGAAGGTATGCATCCATACGCTATACAAGCAAGACAAACTATAAGTTCACTCTTTATAAAATGCTTGCAAATTTTATAGAAGAAAAAAATACTAAATATTAATGCTATATTTTGTATTAGAACTACTCCAACACCCATGTAAGTGAGAGAAAAAAGCTTTATGCAAATTTGCAAAAACAGAGGATAAACAGGAGTTCTCATGGGATCTATATTGCCTTTTAATAAGTTATTTCCTGCATTTATGTAGGTTATAGTATCAGTATATTCAGAATATAAATAAATGTTATAGTAATATATTCTGCAAAGTATAGAAAAAATAATTGGAACTAAGCTGGAAGAGAGGACACTATTTAAATTTTTATTTTTAAAATTCATCTTAACCCCTTCTGAATTCAGATTTTTAAAATTTAATAACATATATTATAAATTATAACAGATTTTTCAACCATTATTCATTAACATTTTTTTGCTATTTTAATATAAATATAGTATAAATGTTTAAGGAGCTTTTATGGATGAATATAATTATCTAGGTGAAAAGTTTATTGAAACAAAAGCTAATAACGTTTTATACTTTAGTTTCATCGTATTGAATATTATATTGATAATCGTTCTTACAATATTGTTATTCATATATAAAGCTGAGCCAAATGTATTTATAAACCAAAGAGATTTATCCTATGTTTATTTAATATCTTTGATGATTTTATGTGCTATTGCTTTATTCTTTTCTATTTTTTCAATAGAAAGGAAAATTGAAATATATTCTAATGGATTTACTGTTGTTTCTCTTTTTAGAAAAAAAATAATACTATATGATAATATTAAAAGTTACAAGTTAAAATATATTCCATTTTCGTATTGGTTTAACCTGAAGATCTATTTAAAAGATAAAACAAAGTTAAGCTTACACGAGGCAAATTACGATGATTTAAAAATACTTCTTTATAAAATTGTTGATAGGGTGATATAATTTGTTAACCGTTTATTTGAAACCACCACCTGCAGAGGTGGTGGTTTTAAGTAAAAAAACGGTTTGATTTCTTTGCTTAACAGTGTTAAATTAATTGTATAGATGATGCTGATAAGGAGTGTTAAGTATGCTTAAAAGATATGAGAGAAATTTAAATTCATTAAGTGAAGACGAGGTTTTATCGTTATCTTCTAAGAAGGTATGCATAGCAGGTTGTGGTGGCTTAGGGGGATATATACTGGAGCATCTTGCCAGGATTGGTGTGGGTAATTTAACTGTCATCGATGGAGATGTTTTTGAAGAATCAAATCTCAACAGGCAAATTTTAAGCGATGAGGATTCATTAGGGATGGGCAAATCAGAAACTGCAAAGCATAGAGTGGGTAAGATAAATCCACTTGTGAATGTTAAAGATTATAGAATATATTTAGATGAACAAAATAGCATTGAAATATTTAGTGGACATGATGTTGTTGTAGATGCGCTGGACAATATAAAATCTAAGATTATGATTCAAGAAACGTGTAAAAAGCTGAATATTCCCTTTGTACATGGTAGCATCGCCGGGTGGTATGGACAAATATCTGCTATTTTCCCAGGAGATGATACTTTAAACTTTATTTACAAAGGGCAGAGCGATCATGGAATTGAGAAAGAGTTAGGTAATTTGTCTTTTACAGCTTCAGTTGTTGCATCTTTTCAAAGTGCTGAAGTTGTGAAGATCTTACTAAATAAAGGAAATTTAGTAAGAAATGCTTTGCTTTTAGTAGACTTGTTGAATATGGAATTTGAAGAGATTAGGTTTAATCAATAAGGAGCAAAAGATGGATCTTAAAAAAACCTTAAAAATATCTGGAATGACATGTGCAGCATGTTCCGCAAGGATTGAAAAGGTCACAAAAAGGCTTTCTGGAGTTACTAACATGTCCGTTAATTTAGCTACAGAGAAAGCAAATGTAGAATTCGATGATGAAAAGATTAGCTTAATAGACATAATACAAGCAATTGAAAAGATTGGATTTGGAGCAAAAGAAGAGAGAAAAGAAGAGGATGAAGATCAAATTAGAAAGGAAAGGCAGATTAAAATATTAAAGACAAAATTTATAGTATCTGCAGTATTTTGCGTACCACTTTTATACCTTGCTATGGGATCTATGGTTTCCTGGCTTCATTTTTCTATTCCAAGCATATTAAGACCAATGGATTATCCTTTAAATTACGCTATAGCTCAAATAATCCTTACAATACCGATAGTGATAGCAGGATATAAATTTTACACAGTGGGGTATAGAAATTTATTTTCTCTTGCTCCTAATATGGATTCTTTAATATCCATTGGAACAACGGCAGCTATACTATATAGCCTCTATTCTGTTTATGAAATCCTGCAGCATAATTATGAAGCAGTGCATGGGCTATATTTTGAGAGTGCTGGAACTATCATAACCTTAATACTATTAGGAAAAACCCTTGAGGCCGTGTCAAAAGGAAAGACAAGCGAAGCGATTAAAAAGCTGATGAGTCTTGCTCCTAAAACTGCAACCATTCTTAAAAATAATATTGAAATTGAAATACCAATCGATGAAGTAGAAATAGATGATGTAATACTCGTTAAGCCAGGGGAAAAAATACCAGTAGACGGCATAATATTAGAAGGAAATACTGCTATAGATGAATCCATGCTTACAGGTGAGAGCATGCCTGTAGATAAAAAAATTAGTGATAAAGTTTTTGCTGCGAGCATAAACAAAAACGGGACTATTAAGTTTAAGGCTACAAAAATAGGAAGTGAAACTGCACTTGCTCAGATCATAAAACTAGTAGAAGAAGCTCAAGGATCAAAAGCACCAATAGCTCAGCTAGCTGATATAGTTTCAGGATACTTTGTACCAATTGTAATTGGAATTGCGTTTATCTCTGCTATTTTATGGGCAATAAGTGGTCAATCTACGATTTTTTATATTACTATATTCATATCGGTTTTAGTAATTGCCTGTCCTTGCGCATTAGGTCTTGCAACGCCAACTGCTATAATGGTTGGAACGGGAAAAGGAGCTGAGTATGGGATATTGATCAAAAGCGGAGGAGCCCTTGAAAGCACTCATAAAATTGACACAATTGTCTTTGATAAAACAGGAACTATAACAGAAGGGAAACCAGAAGTTACTGATGTTATAGCTTTAAATAATTTAGATGAAAACACATTATTGCAATTTGCAGCATCTGCAGAGAAAGGGTCAGAGCATCCTTTAGGTCAAGCCATTGTAAGTATGGCAACAAAAAGAAATTTGGAATTTTTAAAATATGATGATTTCAAGGCTATACCAGGTGAAGGCATCGAAGTTTCAATGGGTGGAAAGGATATCCTGTTAGGAAACAAAAAACTGATGGATGAGTATAATATACCAACTGTAAAATTAATCGATACTCTAGATACACTTGCCGATATGGGTAAAACACCGATGTATATTGCTATAGATGGAGAGACTGCTGGGATTATAGCTGTGGCTGATGTCGTTAAAAAGAGCAGTATAAGTGCAATTGAAAAATTAAAATCCATGGGTATAAAGGTGGCTATGATAACTGGAGATAATAAAAAAACAGCAGACGCAATCGCTAGAGAGATCGGCATAGATAGAGTTTTAAGCGAAGTTTTACCACAGGATAAATCAAATGAGGTTAAAAAGCTTCAAAGTGAAGACAGAAAGGTAGCAATGGTAGGCGATGGAATAAATGATGCGCCAGCTTTAGCACAAGCTGATATTGGTATTGCAATAGGATCCGGTACTGATGTTGCTATGGAATCTGCTGATATTGTGCTTATGAAGAGCGATCTATCAGACGTGGCAACTGCTATACAGCTTAGCAAAAATACTATAAGGAACATAAAGCAGAATCTATTCTGGGCATTTGGATATAACATATTAGGAATACCTATAGCAGCAGGTGTACTACACATATTCGGAGGTCCTCTTTTAAACCCGATGATTGCTGCAGCAGCTATGTCATTAAGCTCCGTTTCAGTTTTAACAAATGCGCTTAGGTTAAAAGCTTTTAAACCTCATTAGAAATAACTTTCTAGCGCAAAACCAATTTTTAATTTGTTTTGCGCTAGATAAATATTTATTTTTTTATAGGATAAATTTCCTTACAAGCTATTTTAAAGTAGCTTATAGGATGATGACAGGCAGGACAAATATCAGGGGCAGAATTTCCTTTTGTTCTATAGCCACAATTGCTGCATTCCCAAACTACTTCATAGGGAAGTTTATAGAGTTTATTTTTCTCAAGTCTTTCTAGATAACTTAAAAATCTCTTTTCATGTCTAGCTTCAACAGTAGCGATTTTAGAAAAAGAAGTATAGATTTCGGGGAAACCTTCTTTTTTTGCATCATCAGCAAATTTTGGATAGAGCTTAGTCCACTCCTCTTTTTCTCCTTTTGCAGCATTAGCAAGATTAATTGCAGTCGTACCTAATCCTATAGGAACATCGATATTTAGTGATAATCCATTGGATAAGTTCTCTGATAAATAATCAAAGAACATTTCAGCATGACCACGTTCATTATCAGCTGTTTCCAAGAAGACCTCTTCAATAACTCTAAGATCTTCCTCTTTAGCAACTTCAGAAAAAAATGTATATCTATTTCTAGCTTGAGATTCACCAGCAAAAGCTTTAGAAAGATTTTCCGCAGTAAGGGTACCAGATAAATTATACTTAGCCATATTCTTCCTTTTTAAAAATACTTACAATTATATATATTCCTATGACACAAAAAATGGTACAACAAATTCGTATATTTATTAAAATATTATTATGTTTAAATTTCTTTAATTTACCAATACTAATAATAGAAGTAATAGAATTTTTTGATGTGTGGACAAATTTTTCTATTTATTATATAATTAATACATAATAAATTAATTAAATTTAAATTTTTAATTAAAAACATGGTTAATATGAAGTTTAGGAGGACAATCATGGACAAAAAATCATTTAAATTGATAATTTGCGCATTATTATCCCTTATGTTTGTTTTATCTCCAATACTGGTTATAGGAGCGGATCTCACAGAAAAGGTTAAACAAGCTGAAGATGATATAAATAAAGCTAAATCTGATAATGAAAGTATAGATAAAGATATTCAGGATGCGACAGATAAAATACTTAAAATTGACAATACTATTTCAAATTTAACTTTAACAATCCAAGATAATGAAACAAAAATTCATGATTTAAATATCGAAATTGATAAGAAACAAATTATAGTTGAAAAAGCTCACAAAGCTACTCTAGACGCACAAGAAGCATTTAAAGAAAGGGCAGAGGAATTATATAAGTATGGCAGCAATAACTATATAGAAGGATTGATGAAATCAAAAGGTCTTGAAGATTTTATACAAAGGCTTAGTTATATAAGAAAAGCTATGAGCACTGATCAATTATTGGTTGAAAATTGTGAAAAAACAGAACAAAACTATAATGATAAAGTTAGCGAGCTTCAAAGTGTGTTAAAAGAACAAGAAGATTTAAAGACTGCAAATGAGATAAAGGTCGGTGAATTAAATACATACAAGGAGCAGCAGCAAAAAAACATCGACGATCTTGAGAATAAAAAGAAAGCTAATTCTAATCTAATCACTGAATCTCAATTGGTCATTGATCTTAGCAAATATAATATTGATTATACACCTAACAGAGGAAGTGATCCAGATCCTGTTTCTTTAGCACTATCTTTTGTGAATAAAACTCCTTATGTCTGGGGAGGTACATCACCTGATGGGTTTGATTGTTCTGGACTTGTGGTATATTGCTATCGGCAAGTTTTAGGTATGATACTTCCAAGGACCGCTGAGATGCAACAATGTGTAGGAGTAGCTATACCGGAAAATGAAATGCAGCGTGGTGATTTAATATTTTATGGATATCCAGCTCATCATGTTGCGATATATGTTGGTAATGGTATGATGGTTGATGCACCTTACACTGGTAAAGATGTGAGCGTAGAGCCAGTGCATGTTTACAGCGATTTTAGTGGAGCAAGAAGAGTGAGATAATATTTAAAAGTTACCAAGTTTAGCGTTTTAGCATATCATATAATGAGGATAATAAATTTTTCAAATACCTATCCTTGAAGTAGGTTAAAACGCTATAATATAAGGGTAACTTTTATTTAATTTAGGAGGATATATGGCAAAGAAAAGGGAATTTGGTGAGGGACCACTTTATACTATTACAAATATAGTCTTTTGGTTTGTGATGTGCAATTTATATGTTATAGTTTGCATTTTGCCTTTTGTACTTTATGTGATACTTACGCTTATGACAGATGACCCATTACAATCATTTAAAGATACAGCTTTAATTTTATATTTGCTATCATTATTTATTGGACCAGCTCTTGCTGCGTGTTACAGTACCATGGGTAAATTCATAAGAGAAAATGATTTAAATGTTACAAAAGATTATTTTAAATATTATAAGATAAATTTTAAACAGAGTTTTATAATATGGGGATTGCAGATGACTTTTGATTTTCTAATCTATATAAATTTATCATTCTATTCACAGCTTGCAATCGGTGTATATATAAGACCTGTGATTATAACAATAGGAGTGCTCTTTAATGCCTTAGCTTTAGTTTCACTGCCTATTTTATCTAGATTTTATTTTAGCATAAAGGATTTATTGAAATGTGCTTTTTACTATGGAGTTAAAAGGTTTTATGTAACAATTTCTGTTATAGCACTTTTTATAATAGCAGTATTTGCACTAGCATACATATCTCAATTGATTTTATGTATATTTAGCATATTTAGTTATTTAGTCATGATGCTTTTTAGGCCGATAGTAAGCGATATTGAAAAAAATATTAAAAAGGCTTAGGTTTTCCTAAGCCTTAATGTTTATTTAATTCCAAATCTCTTATTGAATTTATCAACTCTTCCGCCGGAATCGATGAATTTCTGTTTACCTGTGAAGAATGGGTGGCATTTAGAGCATATTTCAACTTTTAGTTCTTTTTTTGTGGAACCAGTTGTAAAAGTATTTCCACATGCACACTTAACTACAGCATCGTGGTAGTATTTTGGATGTATGCCTTCTTTCAATTTTTTCACCTCTTGCTTATATTTATAATATGATAATATATGGTTAATGGTTCCTCAATTAAAAGTATATATATATCCAAAGCTTAACTTTGTAAAAGCATTAAGTCTTTAGTAATAATAGGCTTTTATTAATAGACCCATTTTCGTTAAAATTATATCATGGCTTTTAATTGAAAGTCAACTGATTATTATATATAATTGACTATATGGATTTAGTTTCAATTTTTATGGAGATAATTATGAGCAAATTATATTTTAGATATGGTGCTATGAATTGTGGTAAGTCGACAAACTTGCTTCAGGTTGCATTTAATTACGAAGAGAGAGGTATGAGAGTCTTAATCATAAAACCGAAGATAGATACAAAGGGGAGTGATTTTGTAATATCTAGATTAGGCATAAAGAGAAAAGCTGATATGCTAGTCGATCATGGTGAAAATATATTCGATAAGATTTCTGACTGGATAAAAATAAATGGAAATATACACTGCATATTAGTAGATGAAGTTCAATTCTTTAAAAAAAATGATATAGACGATTTATTTAGAATTGCAATAATTAAAGGTATTCCAGTTATATGCTATGGACTCCGAACAGACTTTTTGATGAACGGGTTTGAAGGAAGCGAAAGGCTGCTATTAATTGCCCATAGCATCGAAGAGCTAAAAAATATATGTCAGTGTGGGAAAAAAGCTATACTCAATATTAGAAAAATTAATGAAAATTGTGTTTTTGAAGGCAGCCAGGTAGAAATTGATAATAAAGATACTGTTAAATACGAAGCTGTTTGCGGACAGTGTTACTTAAAATTGAAAGGAGAATTATAATGAGCGAAAGTAAAAAGCAACCTATTGTTGGAGGGCAAGCCGTCATTGAAGGTGTCATGATGCGTGGAAAAGATGGCATTGCTACAGCAGTTCGAAAAAAAGATGGTGAAATAAACGTGGATTTTGAACAGTATATTCCTTTAAATAAAAGAAATAAGATCTTATCACTTCCTATAATCAGGGGGTTTATGACTTATATAGATTCTTTAATCGTAGGGGTAAAAATATTAAATAAGAGTGCTGATATCTTTGAAGATGATGGTGATGATACTTCGAATGAAAAACCTTCTAAGTTTGATCTTTTTATAGAGAAGCATTTTAAAGATAATTATAAAGAAATAATTGTTGGAGTATCCCTTGTAGTATCACTAATCTTAACTTTAGGGGTTTTTTATCTTTTACCAAATATTATAACAAATGCATTCACTAAAATAGGGCTAACGAATAGTATAATATTGAATATAATTGAAAGCGTAATTAGGGTTTCTATTTTAGTCGGGTATATGTCGATAATATCAATACAAAAAGATGTAAAAAGATTATTTAGATATCATGGTGCAGAACATAAGACCATCTTTTGCTATGAAAATGATGAGAAGTTGACAGTTGAAAATGCAAGAAAATATACCACACTTCACCCAAGATGCGGAACTAGTTTTATATTTGTAGTGTTCTTTGTAAGCCTTGTGGTATATTTATTTTTAGGGTGGCAACATGGAATTATGAGAATAGTATCGAGATTATTGCTCCTCCCTATCATTTCAGGGATTTCCTATGAATTAATTAGATTGATGGCAACAAATAACAATGTGTTTTTAAAAGCGATAGCATTCCCAGGACTCATGTTTCAAAAGATAACCACTAAAGAACCAAGCGATGATATGCTGGAAGTTGCTATTGCTGCTTTAAAAAAAGCTGAAGGAATAGAATATGAAGATGACAATAACGAAACTATTAAAGATGAGCTACGAGAAGCTCTCTAAATCTGGAATTGAAAGCTATCAGCTTGATTCACAAATTATATTGGCTAATTTATTAGAGAAAAATAGGATCTATCTTCATACAAATAAATTCGATGAAGTTTCAGAAAAAGTAGCAGATAAATTCATTGAACTTATGGATTTAAGAAGCACAGGATATCCATTGCAATATATTTTAGGATATTGTGAATTTATGGGAATGCAGTTTCGCATCGAAGAAGGGGTTTTAATTCCACGACAAGATACCGAGATCTTAGCTCTAATATGTATAAATAAAATTCATGAAGAAAATATTAAAGAAATATGCGATGTAGCCTGCGGCAGTGGAATAATTGGAATTTCCATTTTAAAAAATTCAAAATGTCAAAGTGCTCATATGTTTGATATTTCGGATAAAGCTTTAGAATTGACAGAGATAAATGCAAAAAAATTAGGTGTAGTTGAAAGATCTTTAATTTTTAAAAGTGATTTATTAAACCATGCAATTGAGCATAATATAAAATATGATCTGATAGTGTCCAATCCACCTTATATAAAGACAGGTGAGATTAAAAACTTGATGAAAGATGTGAGGGATTTTGAACCAGTTCAAGCTTTAGATGGAGGAGAAGACGGGCTTTCATTTTATAGGAAGATAACAAAAGAGAGTTTATACTGTCTTAAGAAGAATGGATTTTTATGCTTTGAGATTGGATACGACGAAAGATTCGATGTGATGAATATATTAGAAGAAAATGGATTTTCTAATATAGAATGTTATAAAGATTTAGGAAATAACGATAGAGTAGTGTTAGGCCGTTTTAAATAGAATTGGTGACACGGTGTCACTATAAGTGAAAGGGGTGCTTGATATGGCACAGTTAAATATTCTAATAGATGATACTTTAAAAGAAAAAGGAGAAGAGCTTTTCAATTCTTTAGGTTTAAGTTTCTCTTCAGCTGTTAGTGCCTTTGTAAGTCAGGCGTTACGAGAGGGAGGAATACCTTTCATGCTTACAACAAGGGTAGACCCGTTCTATAGCGAGAGCAATATGAAGGTATTGCGACAATCTATTCAAGAAGCAGAAGAAGGGAAATTCGTTACAAAGACCATGGACGAACTTAAGGCTATGGAGGAATGAAAATAAACTTTACTGAGACAGGTTGGAAAGATTATCTATACTGGCAAACGCAAGATAAAAAGACGATAAAACGAATAAATCAGTTAATACAAGATATTGAACGTAATGGTGATTTAATAGGCTTAGGCGACCCAGAACAGTTGAAATATAATTTGAATGGATGGTATTCAAGGAAAATAGATGGTGCAAACCGCTTTGTCTATCGAATTTGCGATAATACTTTAGAAATATCTCAATGTCGTGGGCACTATTAGTGATATTGAAGTTGGGACGTTTTAAATAATTTGTAAAGAGAGTGAAAAGAAAACAATGCTATTAGAGAAATTAGAATTTTTAGAAAATAAATATGAGGAATTATCCATGAAGATAAGCGATCCATTCGTCATGGAGGATCAAAATGAGTGGAGAAAGTTATGCAAGGAGCATTCAGACCTTGAGGATATAATCTCTAAGTATAGAGAATATAAAGCTGCTACAGACGGTTTAAATCAAGCTAAAGAGATGCTTGAAACAGAAAACGATAAAGAAATGCGGGATTTATTGAATGAAGAATATAAATCCTGTGAAGAAAAGATAGATAAGCTTGAAAGCGATCTGAACGTCTTGCTTTTACCAAAAGATCCAAACGATGAAAGAAATGTGTTTATTGAAATTAGAGGTGGAACTGGTGGAGATGAAGCTGCCCTCTTTGCCTCTGATTTATTTAGGATGTATATAAGATACGCTGAAAGGCAAAACTGGAAATATGAAGTGATGAATTCCAATGAAACAGATATAGGTGGGTTTAAAGAAGTTGTATTCATGATAAAAGGAAATAAGGTGTATTCTAAACTGAAATATGAAAGCGGAGTTCACAGAGTTCAAAGGGTCCCTGAAACAGAATCAAGCGGTAGAGTTCACACATCTGCATCTACTGTGGCAGTCCTTCCTGAGGTGGACGAAGTGGATATACAAATAGACCCAGGTGATTTAAGGATAGATGTTTATAGATCATCAGGTCACGGCGGGCAAAGCGTAAATACCACAGATTCAGCAGTAAGGGTCACACATATACCTTCTGGAATTGTCGTTGCTTGTCAAGATGAGAAATCTCAATTAAAAAATAAAGATAAAGCGATTAAGATTTTAAGAGCAAGGCTTTATGAAAGGGCTGAAGAGGAGAGGTCAAAATCAATAGCGCAAGATAGAAAAAGTCAAGTGGGCTCAGGAGATAGGAGCGAAAGGATCAGAACTTACAATTTTCCTCAAAGCAGAGTTACGGACCACAGAATTGGACTTACGCTATATAAACTGGATTCCTTTATGGATGGAGATCTTGATGAAATGATCAATTCATTGATTGCAACAGATCAAGCCGAAAAATTAAAAAAATTAGGTTAAGAATAAATCTTTTAAATTTCCAATAAAATGAAGAATAAGTATTTAATTGGGAGTTTAAAATGTTAATTTTTGCAATGATAACTTCTCTCTTTGGTACGATTATTGGGGCTATAATAGCACTTGCATTTAGAAAACAAGCAAATGATTTTATCGCACTTACTCTTGGTTTTTCGGGAGGAGTAGTTTTAGGAATAGTTTTTTTAGACTTAGTTCCTGAAGTGCTAAAGGCTAGAGGAGTTATTTTTTTATCTTTTTATTTTATCGTTGGAGTAATAATTTTTGTAGCAATTAGGCTTTTAATGACGTATTCAAAATCGGATGTAGCTAGAGTCTCGCTGATGACTGCAATTGCTATTATGCTCCATAATTTTCCTGAGGGGATAATAATGGGTATTGGTTTTTCTTCTGCCAGTGTAATTGGGTTTGAAATGGCAATAATGATTATAATCCACGATATACCAGAAGGGATTGCACTTGTGAGCACAATGATGATAGAAGACAGAGTTAAAAGCAAGTTAAAAACAATGCTCTATGTCTTTTTAACCGAACTTCCAACTGCCATAGGGCTTTTGATAGGTTTAGCATCTGGAGGATTTGGAGAGAATTTTATAAATATGAATTTTGCACTTGCAGCTGGAATTATGAGTTATGTATGCATTGTTGAAATGATACCTGAAGCTTTTATTAATGGCAAATATTTCAAAGATATAATTTTAAGCATCGTTTTAGGATTATTTGTATCGATAATGATAATTTTAATCGTTCGTTAGGAGCAGAATATGGATACTAAAATATTTATAATGAATGAAGATAACATAGATTATGAAAAGATCAAAGAATGTGCAAATGCGATAAGATTGGGAAAACTTGTAGTCTTTCCAACTGAAACTGTCTATGGGCTTGGTGCAAATGCTCTGGATAAGTTCGCCGTAAAAGGCATATTTAAAGCTAAAGGAAGACCATCTGATAATCCATTGATTGTACATATAAAAAATAGAGATGACATTAATTCACTAGTTAAAGAAATTCCTGAAAAGGCAAATGAACTTATGAAAAAATTTTGGCCAGGTTCCTTGACTCTGATATTGAAAAAATCCACAATAATACCTTATGAAACAACAGGAAACTTGGACACGGTGGCGATAAGATTCCCATCTAATAAAATTGCAAGATCTTTAATAGAAATGGCAGGGGTGCCAATAGCAGCACCTTCAGCGAATATTTCCGGGAAAGTAAGCGGAACCACATTGAGCATGTGCATAAAGGATCTTAACGATAAGGTAGATTATATAATTGGTGGCGATGACTCTGAAGTGGGTCTTGAGTCTACTGTTGTGGATTGTACTACTATACCATTTTGCATTTTAAGACCTGGAATCATCACCCTTGAAGAATTAAAAGAGATAGATGAAGGAATTTACTTAGATGATAGCATTATTAAATATAAAGATGAAGATAAACCTAAATCTCCAGGAATGAAATATAAGCATTATGCACCAAATGCTATGGTCTTTATAATAAAAGGAGAACAGGCAAAAGTATTTGAATATATCATAAAACAAGGGGAAAAACTTATAAATAAGGGTAAAAAAATTGGAATTATATGCACAGATGAAACATATGATCAATATAATATATTTAAGAATGTGGTTTCTCTTGGAACACTCTATGATGAAAGAGAAATCGCAAAAAATTTATTTAAGACTTTAAATTATTTCGACACATTAGAAACAGATATTATTTTATCTGAAAGTTTTAATGAAAACAATATTGGACTTGCAATAATGAATAGATTAAAGAAATCAGCAGGATTTAATATCATTAATGTGAGGTGATAATATAAAAATATTATTTGTCTGCACTGGAAACACTTGTAGAAGCGTAATGGCAGAGGGTATACTTAATTTTTTAAGCGTAGATAAAAATGTAATATCTAAATCAGCCGGAATCAGTATCGTTCCAAATAGTGTAGCTTCAAATCACGCAGCTTTTATGTTAAAAACGGAATATAATGTAGATGTTTTAAATAGGAAAGCTGTTCAAATAGAATATGATATGATAAAGGAAGCAGATTTAATCTTAACTATGACTTATCCAATGAAAGTTTTCCTACAAAAAGAATATAATGAATATATAAAAAAAATATTTACCCTTAAAGAATACGCAGGAGAAACTGAAGATTTAAATATATGCGATCCCTATGGAGGAGATCTTAATGCATATGAATTATGCTTTGCGGAGATTGATAAATATATTAAAATATTATTAAAAAAACAAAACTTTTTATATTGATAGGATCCATATTAGATATATTATGTTAAAAATTATCAAAATTCAACAATTATCTGATATTATAAGCATATAATCTTAACTTGAATAATTAAAATGAGGTGGGTTTAGTGCTGTTTTGTGAATATGATTTGAATGTTTTTTTTGATAAAGATAAATATGATATTTTGAGTATTGGAGATATTAGCCTTCCAACTGGTGAAATTGTAGCGTGCGATGTAATATACAATTTAGGTATAAAAGACAACATGATAAAACCATTTATCAATAAAGTGGATCAAGGAAGTTATCCTGTTTTTATTTCAGCCATAAAAAATGGTTCAAACAAAGGGAAATACGCTGCTTTAAAGATAGAAATCAATAAAGAAATTCCTGTGAGTTTTGAGGTCTGTATAAAACATCAAGATGTATTAAAAGATTTAAAACCTGGTGAAAAATATGGATTTAATGTTGAATCTGGACTGGTTTGCATATGCGATACACAGGTAGAAGCCCTCTTTGAAAAGCAAATAGATGAATTTAGATCTATAATTATTGATTTTATAAGCGATAAAAGCAGATGGACCATGTGGAATTTACCGGAAACTGAATTTATAATACCAATGGTTTCAAGTGGGTTTGGGAACGGATACTACACAGCTTACTGGGGGCTTGATAAGAATGATGATGTTTGTAGTTTAATCCTTCAATTTTTGCAAATAAATGAAGAGTAATTTGTTAAGCTAAAGTGGAAAGTATTCTATCTTTAGCTTTTTTAAATTTATACCTTAATTTTTAGTTTTTTGGATATACTAAAGAGTATTAGATGAAATTCTACGGAAGCTTTGCATTCAAGTAGTTAATGAGAACTTTTAATTGACAAAAAAATAAAATATAGTTAAAATGAAAGTTAGTTAATTTGCAGAAATCGGAATAATCTAGGGTTTTGAATTTAGATGATGGAATAATACGAACATCATCATTAAGGAGGAAATTTTTTGAAGAAAGACAAAATAAAATTTATTTCGTTGGGAGGTCTAAATGAAATAGGTAAAAACATTTCCATGGTTGAATTTAAAGATGAGATCATCGTAATAGATTGCGGTCTTAAATTCCCAGATGAGGAGATGCTTGGCATAGATCTTGTAATACCGGATATAACCCACTTAATAAAAAATAAAGAAAAGGTAAAAGGGATTTTTTTAACTCATGGTCATGAGGATCATATAGGTGCTCTACCTTATGTTTTAAAGGATCTCAATGTTCCAGTATATGGTACGAAATTAACCCTTGGAATAGTTGAGACAAAACTTAAAGAGGTGGGACTATTATCATCAGTTGAGCTCAAAAGGGTTATGCCAGGAGATAGGATTAAATTTGATAATATACAAGTGGAATTCATAAGGACGTCTCATAGTATAGCAGATGCTTGTGCGCTTGCAATTCATACTCAAGCAGGAGTATTATTGCATACTGGCGATTTTAAAGTAGATTATACCCCAATTGACGGTCAGTTCACAGATTTCGGGAGATTTGCAGAGCTAGGTAAAAAAGGAGTTCTCATGATGATGTGCGATTCTACAAATGTTGAAAGACCTGGCTATACTATGTCTGAAAGGACTGTAGGTGAGACATTTAATAGGATATTCGCTAAATCACAAGGACGGATTATAGTTGCAACTTTTGCATCCCATATCCATAGAATACAGCAGGTAGCAGATGCAGCTGTCCTTACAGGAAGAAAAGTTGCAGTTTCGGGCAGGAGCATGGAAAATATATTTGATGTTGCAGATAATTTAGGCTATTTAAAGGTGGAACAGAAAGATTTTATCGATATTGATGATATAAATAAATATCCCGACAATCAAATTGCAATTGTTACAACAGGCAGCCAAGGAGAGCCTATGTCAGCTTTATCGAGGATGGCAGCAGGAGATCATAAAAAAGTCTCTATAAAACCTGGAGACACAGTTATTATTTCTGCTACACCGATACCTGGAAATGAAAAATTAGTTACGAGGGTTATAAACCAATTATTCATTAGAGGTGCAGATGTCATCTATGAGGCTATTGCAGATGTCCACGTATCAGGACATGCTTGTAAGGAAGAACTAAAGTTGATGCATTCTTTAGTAAAACCTAAGTATTTTATACCAATTCATGGGGAGTATAAGCATTTAAAAACTCATTGTGATCTCGCCGTAGGTCTTGGTATGGATCCTAAAAACATCATCATAGCAGAAAATGGAGAAGTTGTGGAGGTCAGCAAGGAAGGGATCAGAAAGAATGGTTTTGTATCATCTGGTCAGATATTTGTAGATGGGCTTGGTGTAGGTGATGTAGGAAGTGTAGTCTTAAGGGATAGGAAGCATTTATCCCAGGATGGAATTTTAACTGTTGTTGTAACCATGGATAAAGGCAACAGCAGCGTTATTGCAGGTCCTGATATAATATCAAGAGGATTTGTATATGTGAGAGAATCAGAGGATTTAATGGAAGAAGCCCGAGAATTAGTTAAAACTACTTTAAAAGAATGTGAGGAAAACAAGGTTAAAGATTGGTCTACGATAAAAACTAAGGTAAAGGATACATTGAGATTATTTTTATATGAAAAGACAAAGAGAAAACCTATGATATTGCCGATAATAATGGAAATATAAAAATGGAGGTAACTATGAACGTATATGATAAAGCTCATGAACTTGCAAAAGCACTAAAGGAAAGTAGTGAGTTTACTGCTTTTAAGAAATCAAAGGAATTAATTACAGATGGAAATGATAAAAAAGTCATAGATGAATTTAGAAAAAAGCAATTAGAAGCTTACCAAGAGCAGGTTCAAAATGGCAAGCTTTCTGATGAAATGAAAAATAGCCTTCAAATTCTCTATGAAGATGCTTCTAAAAATCCTAAAATAAAAGAGTATTTAATGAGCGAAGAGAGATTTGGTCTTATTTGGGCTGATATCATGAAAATACTCACTCAAGCTGTTGAAATTGATGATAAGGACTGATTCAAATATAGTTGACACTTTTTAGGTTCATGATACCAATTAAAGCATTGATTTCGTTAAGTTTTGTGAATTAAATAAAAGGAAGTGTGTCAACTATATCTGATCATTTTTGAAACACTCTATAATTGTTTTGGATGCTAATGCATCCAAATTTTTTGAATCGAGGAACCCTATGAGGAGGATAAATGAACACTAGAAATGATATAAGGAATATGGCAATAATTGCACATGTTGACCACGGCAAAACTACATTAGTTGATAGCCTCTTAAAAGCCAGCAGTGTATTTAGGGCTAATGAAAAAGTTGAAGAAAGAATCATGGACTCAAATGATATAGAAAGGGAAAGAGGAATAACAATCCTTGCAAAGAATACCTCCATTTACCATAATGGAGTTAAAATGAATATAGTAGATACTCCAGGACATGCCGATTTTGGAGGAGAAGTAGAGCGAGTCCTTAAGATGGTAGATGCAGTTTTATTAGTTGTAGATGCAACAGAAGGCTGCATGCCACAGACAAAGTTTGTTTTAAAAAAAGCTTTGAATTTAAATTTAAAGGCGATAGTAGTAATAAATAAAATAGACAGGGAATGGCAAAGGGCAGAGAAGGTTTTAGATGAAGTCTTTGAACTATTCATTGAGCTAGGTGCTGACGATGATCAATTAGATTTCCCTGTGGTTTATACATCGGCTAAAAAGTCATATGCAAAATACGACCTTAAAGATGACAGCACAAACATGGAGCCTTTGTTTCAGACCATACTTAATGAAGTTCCGGCTCCGGTAGAAAATGAAGGAGAAGGACTCCAGATTTTAGTATCAACCATTGATTCAAATGAATATGTTGGTAGAATCGCTATTGGTAAGATAAACAGAGGAACTGTTCGAAGGAATCAAATGGCTGTATTGGTGGATAAAGATAAGAATGCAAAAAATGTTAAGATATCCAGCCTTTTTACTTTTGAAGGGTTAAAGAAAGAAGAAGCACAAGAGGTTAATTTTGGAGATATAGTTGCCATTTCAGGGATCGATGGCATTAACATTGGAGATACAATATGCGATGTAAATCATGTGGAATCTCTGGATTTTGTTCAAATAGACGAGCCAACATTATCTATGAATTTTATAGTAAATGACTCTCCTTTTGCAGGAAGAGAAGGGGATTATGTAACTTCCAGGCACCTTAGAGGAAGGCTTATGAGGGAATTAGAGACAAATGTGAGCTTAAAAGTAGAAGAGACGGATTCTAAGGATACTTTTAAAGTTTCAGGTAGAGGAGAGCTTCACCTTTCAATCTTAATCGAAAATATGAGGCGAGAAGGTTATGAATTTCAGGTTTCAAAGCCTGTTGTTATTTATAAGGAGAAAAACGGGAAAGTACTTGAACCCATGGAACTCTTAGTCATAGATGTTCCTGAAGATTATGTGGGGAATGTTATACAATCTTTAGGTGAGAGAAAAGCTGAGATGGTGAACATGACATCAGCGATAAATGGATATTCAAGATTAGAATTTAGAATACCTTCAAGAGGTCTAATAGGATATAGAAGCGAATTTATCAATGAAACTAGAGGAAATGGGATAATGAATACTATCTTTGAAGGATATGAAGAATATAAAGGTGAAATTGATGATAGACCTAGAGGGTCGCTTGTGGCATTCGAATCAGGTTTAGCTGTTACATATGGTTTGTATAACGCTCAAGAGAGAGGAGAATTATTCATCGGACCTTCTGTAGAAGTTTATGAAGGGATGATAGTAGGAGAATGCTCAAGGGGTGAAGATATAGAAGTAAATGTGTGCAAGAAAAAGCAGCTTACAAACATGAGAGCAGCTGGTTCAGATGACGCACTTAGGCTTGTTACACCAGTTCAGATGACATTAGAAAAATGCCTAGAGTTTATAACTACAGATGAATTAGTGGAAGTAACTCCAAAATCCATCAGGATGAGAAAGATGATCTTAGATTCAAGTTTAAGAAAGAAATCCATGAAGAAAGCTAAGTAGGTGAAAAATTGGAAGGAGTCACTTATCCATATATTGAACAATATTTAAGGAATATTATCGAAGAATCACCTTCAAAGCTTTTAGAAATTGAAGCATATGCAGAGATAAATCATATACCAATAATATCAAAAGAAGTCTCTCAGCTTTTAAAATTTTTAATCAACATAAAAAGACCAAATAAAATATTAGAGCTTGGGACAGCTATTGGATATTCTGCTATTTCAATGGCGATTTTTTCTGATAATAAGGCTCATATTACCACCATCGAAAGAGATGAAAAAATGGTGGAAAAAGCTATAGAGAATATTGAGAAATTTGAATTAAAAGACAATATTAAAATCATAGAGGGTGAATGCTTAGAAGTGCTTGAATCTTTAAATGATAGATACGATTTTGTTTTTATCGATGCAGGAAAAGGTCATTATAATCATTTTCATCCACATTGCATGAGGCTTCTTAATAAAGATGGTATCATCGTTGCTGATAATGTTCTATTTCGAGGAATGCTTGCATCAAAGGATTTGGTGAAAAGAAGAAAGATCACAATAGTAAAGAGGATGAGAAAGTACATAGAGGAAATAACTCACGATAAAAGCCTTATAGTTTCGATCTTACCTATGTCAGATGGAATTGCACTTATTTATAGGAGGTGAAATAAATGCCTGAAATTTTAGCACCGGCTGGGAATATAAAAAACTTAAAAGTCGCTATTGATTTTGGAGCGGATGCTGTTTATATCGGAGGGAGCAAGTTAAATTTGAGAGCTTTTGCAGATAATTTTAGCGATGAAGATTTAAAAGAAGCTGTGGATTACGCTCATGAAAGAAACAGAAAAGTATATGTGACTTTAAATGTATTCCCTCATGAAGATGATTTAAATGGCTTAGAGGATTATCTATTGAATCTGGAGAAGATAAATGTAGATGCAATAATAGTTTCCGATCCAGGGATAATCATGACAGCTAGAGACTTGGTTCCAAATTTAAACTTGCACTTAAGCACACAAGCTAATAATGTAAATCATAAATCTGCTATTTTTTGGTACAAAAATGGTATAAAGAGAATAGTATTAGCAAGGGAGATGAGCTTTCAAGAGATTAAAAAGCTAAGAGAAAATACTCCTATGGACTTAGAGCTTGAAGTTTTTGTGCATGGTTCAATGTGCATGAGCTATTCAGGTAGATGCCTTTTGTCGAATTATATGACAGGTAGAGATTCAAACAGAGGGGAATGCACTCAGCCTTGCAGATATAAATATACTTTAGTTGAAGAAAAGAGACCTGGTGAGTATTTTGACATCATAGAAGACGATAGAGGCTCTTATATTTTAAGTTCTAAAGATCTATGCATGATCGAACATATACCAGAATTAATGGAGCTTTCTGTTTCATCTTTTAAAATAGAAGGCAGGATGAAGAGCTCGTTTTATGTCTCAACTGTTGTAAAAGCATATAGAGAAGCTTTAGACTCATATTTAGAAAATCTTAAGGAATATAAATTTAATAAAAAATGGATGGATTATTTAAATATGAATAGCCACAGGGAGTTTTTTACTGGATTTTATTTTGGAGAGGATAAAAAGCAGACATATTATCAAGAATCCTATATTAGAAATTATGAGATTGTGGGAATCGTTAAAAGCTATGATCCTGTTAATAAAATAGCGAAGATTGAGCAGAGGAATAAGCTATTCGAAGGGGATAAAGTTGGGGTTTTAAGGCCTATTGGAGATGTACAATATACTACTTTAAAAGATCTTTATAATGATTTAAATGAAAAAATAAATTCAACGCCAAATGCACAGATGGAATATTATGCAAGGACTGAAATTGAAGTTTTACCAAAAGATATATTATTTAAACAAAAAGCTTGAATAAATACACCTTAACTTTGTTAATAATCAAGTGGAGGTGTTTTTTTTGAAAAGGTATATGATCAATTTAAGGGTATATTCAATTGCAATCTTTTTTTCCATGCTCTTGATATTATTAAGCATAAGGATAATATTTTTAACATCTTCGTCAAATTTAAAAGTCCTAGCAGCAAACCAATTTGGATATACAGAAATTACAAGTGACATAAATTATAAACTTATAGATAAAAACGGCAATGAGATAATGAATTACAAACCCATCTATTATTTTGTCGTCGATAAAAAGAACTTTAAGCAGTACAATCAAGAAGAAAATATGGAAGAGCTTCTCACGATAAAATATATTTTAAAATCTTATAATCCTGATTACGATATCACTAAAATATTTGAAGAAGCTGGAGATAAAAAATATTTTGAAATAGATAAGAGTACATACGATAAACTAAATTCTATTACAGGAATACCGGGTACATATTGTTATGAAAAAGATATATTGGATAGGAGCAACGATTATAGCATTGAGAGCATGTTAACCAATCCAATCTACGAAGATAATGGAGTAGTAAAGCAAAAATCTGGTCTTGAAGGGTTAATTTATGATTTAACTAAAGGCAATGAATATGATAGCATTAGATTTACTCCTGATGAATACGGGTACTATAAAGAAACAGGGAGTGGAGATCTTTCAAAAAATTCTAACATCCAATTGACTTTAGACGAAACCCTTCAAAAAGAAATACACGATTATTTACAAGGATTTAATTCAGACAATAAAGCAAGAGGCATATCGGCTATCGTGATGGATTCGGCTTCTGGTAAAATTTTATCTATGACCCAGGACGATTATCTTTTAGAAAATAGAAACATAGGATATGGCACTTTCGGAGGTTTTTTTCCAGGATCTATATTTAAGATCGCAGTAGAAGCAGCTGCATTCGACAAAAATGTTGTCTCCAGGGACGAGATTTTTACTTGCCTTGGGAGATATGAAGATTATGTGAGCAATCATGGAAGCTTAAACATTGCAGAGGCTTTAGAGGTATCTTGTAACGATACCTTTGTGCAGATTGGACATAGGATTGGAAGCGATTTAAAAAATTATTTGTATAAGCTTCATTTAAATGAAAAAGTTTTAGACATGAATGATGAGGTTGGAGGAGAGTTTCTATTTAATGATCCAAACTTAGACGAAGGCGATATTACGCTTCTTTCCTTTGGTCAGAATATAAGGATAACTCCAATAGAGGCTGCAGCAATGGCAAATACTATTGTGAATAACGGGATCTATGTTAAACCTAGCATAATAGAAGGAGTAGTTAATTCAGAAGGAACTCTTACGAAGAAATGGAAAACGACATCTGAAAGAGTCTTTACGGATACTTCCAGCAAATTGGTGAAAAAAGATATGGAAAAAGTATTAGACAATGATACTTTGAAAGGTTATAAGATAGATGGCTATACTATGGGCGCAAAGACTGGGACTTCTGAAAGGATGGATCAGGGAATAAAACTGTACGATGGTTGGCTCGTTGGGTATATAACAGTTAACGAGAAAACTTATACCATATGTGTTTTTAGCGAGGATTTGGCTAAAAATGAGAACGTGGGCGGAGTGGTATGTGGGCCTGTCTTTAATAAGATCTGTAATATGCTTATAGCAATGAATAATGAATAGTGAATATTGGTAATAGTGAATAGTTGTTGATAATAAAGATCAAAAGCGAAGCTTTTGATCTTTATTATTATATTACATCACAATTATTTTAAAAATATCTTCCTTTTAAAATTTCTTATATTATACTATCTTTTTAATCAATACTTTAAAAGGAATGAAATACTATTGTTGCTTATGACAGTCGAGACAAGTCGCAAGTACAAAGTGTTTATTTTGAATTGAGCGTACAAACTAAAACAGATAGACCAAAGCCAAAATCTGATGGTAAGCCATCACCAATTAAACATTAATCTTATATAATAACCATTTCACTAAGTAATTCACATAGTTCTTTATGTATATGCCAGACGTTATCGCCAAAGTTGCTTACTACAGCTATAAAAAGGTCATCCTCATCATATGATGATATGAAGCTCACACCTGGATCACTACCCTGAAAATAAGGGAACAGATGCTTACCATCAACTTTCATTAACCAAAATCCATATCCGTATTCTCCGCTTGCAACCTTTGGAGAAAACATTTCCGATACAATAGCCATTTTGACAACTGTTCCACTTACTAGGTGTGTCCAAAAGTTTTCTATATCATCAACAGTTGTGAATGCGCCTCCAGCTCCCGTACCCTTAGCATCAATGCTGTAAATATTCGTATAGTATTCCTTGCGCTTTTCGTCAAAGATATAAGCATTTGCACAATTTGCTGGAAGCCTATCAAGCTCAAAATAACCAGTATTTTTCATACCACATGGCTCGAAAATAGACTTAGAAAGGAACATATCGAACGCCATGCCTGTGATTTTTTCTATAACAAGCCCTAAAACAACATAACCTGTATTGTTATACTGAAACTTTTCCCCTGGCTTATACATCATGGACTTATCGATAAAAATCGGTATCAAGTCAGATGATGAACGAATGCGGTAGTTAGGGAAATTAATCCACAATTCTGCGTATTCATCCATAACAGATTCGTCAAAATAATCTGGAATGCCTGATGTATGATTAAGAAGTTGAGCTATTGTTATGGTTTTACAGATTCCTTTTAGGTCAAAATCAAGAATATCACCGATTTTACTATATTATTGTAACATAAAAAACTCCTTAGAAGTAAAAAAATTTCCCTAACCGACCTCTAATTAGAAAATATAAATTACTTTTTAAAGAGATTGAATATACCATATTTAATTGTTATATACACAGTGTTTTATTGTTATAATTAACTCTTATTTTTTATAAATCCACATCACAAATAAGCCATTTTCATAATCTCTTTAAAAACAGCAAACCATTTAGCACTAATGCTTCTATTCAGTTACTATATTATTTTAGAATCAATCCCCTCCTACCAGAAAAATATTTAAACAAACTAAAAATATTTAAGCATGTTTGATTACTTCTTTATAGTCCCCACTTCTAACTAAATCTAAAGTTTCTTTAGTGACATATCCTTTCTTTAAAAACTGTTCCATGTGGCTATCGTTTAAAATCACCCTGAAGTATTTGTTGATTTCCCCTTCTTTAAAAGTCTGATATTTTGTAACTGCTTTCCCTCTCAATGGAATTAAAGCTTTTAAAATTCCTTCAACTTCTTTTGAATCTACTTGCAATGTAATTGTGGTAGTCCTTGGAGCCTTGTCTAATGTCCTCTCTATCTTCTTTTCCCATGTATCAGTTACCATCGATTTTGTATCTTTGTCATATACCTTTTTATCTGGAGGATTCAACATCTCTTTTAGTTTCGGGATGTCGTTTATTTTGTTCCCAAGCTTTTCTATTATCAAATCTTGAGTTTTTTTATCCTTAATCATGGATAAAATTCTTGCTGATCCTCTGGTTAAGTGATCTTTGTATAGCAAATCAAGAGCTTTATCCGATAGATTCTTAAACCCTCTTATGGTGTTCGCTGTCGTCCTCGATATGTCGGCTTTGTCTGCTATTGTGTCTATTATATTCATTTCAGCTTTGTGAGTCTTGCTTTTAGATAAAATTTCATCTAAAAGCAGCACGGATTTTATCTGAACATCTTTAGGTATCTTTTTATAATTTA
>Ga0209629_10000322_pt1 | contig 25183 bp, 14 predicted proteins | sample TergutCu122P5_FD_187286 | JGI IMG/M metagenome (GOLD analysis project Ga0209629, IMG submission 187286) | Cubitermes ugandensis P5 segment gut microbial communities from Kakamega Forest, Kenya - Cu122 P5 (SPAdes) (version 2) | ecosystem: Host-associated > Arthropoda: Insects > Digestive system...
GGGGACCGTACCCGTACATGACTGCGATTGGTCAGTTACAGAGACCAAAAATATAATTTAAGAACTATTAGAATTCGCACTACTGTCGCAATCCTCAGCCTGAATGCAGAAAGGCCTCTAGAGGTAGAGGGCTATGTCTTCCAGTTTCTTACATGCATATGGAATAATTCTTTCTATTCAACAAGGTAACATCAAAGAAAGCTTAAATCTCTGATTAAAAATAAACAAATCTCGAGTACTCAAACTTAAAATACTTAAATTTCTTCTCAGCAATTGTGTTTTATTACACCTGTCACTAATACGCCTGTTTCAAGTGACATGGGCCTATCATCAGAAATGGAACAACTGAGATCGTTATTATTATTTTCTGGTTGTTGTATCTGTTGTTGTTGTTGTCTTTCTCAGTGGTGTTGGTGCTATCATAATCATAATCACGTGTGAGCTTCACTGTAAAATGTTGCCCTACATTGTTTTATGTAGGCCTAGTTTTTAAGTGTACCTAAGTTTATTACTTTCACCTGGGTTGCAACTTGGACCAAAATTTTTTCCAGGTGTATAAACAGCCACAGTTTGATCTTGAAGGGCCTGTTCCTTCGTGAACTTTGTTAATTTATTCATCTAAAGTTCTGTTACAAGAAACTGACGATTCTGTTAGTTGGTAAGATTGAATCCGCGAGCTTGAATAAGTATCATTTCCTTGTTTCAGACACTGGACATATCCCTTTTTCAAATTATCCGATTCATTTAATCTTTTCCGAGAATAATAAAACTGTTTGAAGTGCAAAAAGTTCTGCAGGAAGGCCAGTGTGTATTTTCAGATTGACTGAATAATACGAGATATGTTTGCTGGTTTATTTAACAATGCAGAGACATGTTCATTTATTATACAAGACAGGCACTTTATATTTGTTTCCCATGCAGCCAGATTTAGTGTTTTTGGGGGGGAGTGCGTGGGAGATATACCTTATTTACCGTATTTTGTCATTCACAGATTCTTTACATCCGGGAACTGTGCAATGGTTACGTTGGCTTTGTATTGTAGCTAAAGATTATGTTAGATTATAATCAGCTGAAAATTCAGTCTGGAACTAGGTTTATACCTTCATAATTATACCGCAAGAATAACAATGTGCGTGTCTACTCCATTGTAGTATATCAAATAACTAAATATAGGCAGTTAATCAACATTTTTATACAAATTTTAACTAGTGAAAAAAAATATAAACTGATTTTTTGTGTGAGGAATTGCTCCAATTTACATGCACAGATGGCTAGATTCTTAGCTGATTAACTGAGGTTGTCAATTTCGCCATATCTTGTTTCGCTTTTTGTCCCTCTTGTTTTGATGTTTTCCCTTATATGCGCAAGCGGGAATCCTGCTTTGCTATGCCACCTGTAAAGCAAACATTTCTTCATGTACCACTTGAAAGGTTCAAAGATGCAAGTGGCGCTACATACTCCACAGTTTTGAATTCTTTGTGTCATGAAGTCTTTTCCAGCTCTGAATTCCAGCAGCTATACCAACAGTGTACGACTGTGGTTATTAGTGGGCGTGCATGGGCACATTTATTTTTGGGTAACTGAAAATACATTCTACTCGAATGCCGAAGGATATGCACAGAATATATATTTGTGTACCAACAATATAAGGTCGAAGCAGGAAATATGTACAGGTGAGGACCCTACGAAGCAGTCATTCTTTCGGAAGTCCGGGGTTCAAATCTCTTTCCAGAGACTAGCTCGTTGAGTTTTGATGTGGAGATTTTCATTCTTTTCAGGCGCATACCGAAATACTCAATTTAGGGCAAGTGTTTTCATTCCACATCCCTTCCAGTACAATATTCAATGTAACATTGGCCACGGAAAGCAGTACAAGTCTCTTGCTTATGCTCCCTCTTCTTGCGTACGTGTTCTTTGTTTCTCTCCTGTAATATAATCATTTTATTCGCATGAACAATCACGCAATAATTTCCGCTAGCGACAAGCTGAAATTCGCCAGTGCAGTCTGGAGGGTAATAAAACAGTAGGCGTAAGGTTCAAAACCTCAAGCGCCATCATTCCCACCATCCACGGGTCTTCAGTCTGTGGCCTTAAGGCACGCCTCGTCGTCTGCAGGCAAAACGCTGTTAAATGAAACCAGAATGAAAAGGTAACAATGTTGTTTATGTGAACTATTTCAGCGCTGTAACGACTGAAGGAGTGTGGGGCTTCCAGCAGTCTGCTATCCGGAAACCTTTTTCAATGCATAAGGAACACCTGTAGTTCTTCTGAACACTTCAGTTTCCGAAGAATTAATGGCACTTTACACAGTCAGTTCTTATTGAATATTATTGCCACCACTAACTTCTTGTCGACCTCGAATTTCCACGTTCAATAGGCTTCCTCAATCTGCGCTTCCATCGTGGACTTCTTCGATGAACGTCGTCTTGGTAAGGAACCTTCAGTGGTAACTGATGTAAAACTGATAATTAGTATTGAGAGTACAACCTTTATCTGGCTATATTTATTGGCATTATTACGGGTATTTTGAAAGCCTCCGAACCACTTTTCTTCAGTAGTCCATCTCTTCCTTATTACTGACGGAATACAGTCCTTAAAATAAGTTATTAGATGCCACATGCAGAAGGCTTTGTCTTTATGCACCGACCCTCAGCACGGATTTCGTGTTCTCTCTGTGTTGTGTCTGTAACACCTACTGACCGGGTGTTTATATTTCCTTAGTACCCATGTTCGAGCATATCACGACAGTCTGCGTTTCATGTACTTTAACGGACATTCTAGACAACATAAATTATTTTGTTGTTACAATAATACTACACTGACACCTGGAGAGCCAGGACAGCTACTCGCTACTGCCTGGACATGCCGGGTTCAAACCCCATTAGGGGCGAGAATTTTCCGTCAAGCCCATACCGTCCCCAAGACTCCTGTTCAATGGGTACCGGGTCTCTTTACCGGAGGCAAAGCGGCCTAGGCGTGGCGTTGACCACCCACCCGCTTCTAGTGCCGAGGTCGACTAGGGGTAGAGCTATACCTCTTCCTCCATTCTGTGCCTGCATGACGCCTAATTGGACAAAATTTACCTTTACACTTACACCCCAGCTGATAGAGAAGACTGAGACTTCTTCCTGGGTAAACGAATGAACTGTCTGATAAGACAGTAGCGGACTTAGTAATTCTGTTTGGTATGCAGGAGTCATGTGTTTGGTAATCAGCGCTGAATACTACCTCTTGTCTGAAGAATCTAATGACTGACATCTTAAAACAGGCACCAAAAGCTTCCTTTGACATTTCCCAGTCCATTAGTCATCCTTCCATTCGACTCTGTATGATCTGTGCTGTTGAGAAAGCATCGTTACATAAGCAAGATTAAATGAGGCCGTCTTCAAGGATACAAATACAGCTAAATTCCTAGTAAGCAAACACCGAGAGTTCCTAAACGCAACTCCAGAATTTCGCCTTTTGCGCCTGTGTTTTGTCACTTCAGGGACCCTGACTGGACGATCCGGTTTTCGAATCCCAGTAGGGGCAATAGATTTTCTCATTTCCAGCAGTCCATACCGGTTCTGAGGCCTACCCAGCTTCCTATTCAGTGCATACTGGCGTTCTTTTCCGTGCCTAAAGTGACAGGGCTGTGAAGTTCATCACTCATCTCCATCTGGTGCCGAGTTTAGAAATGAATGGCACTGTATTTCTACTCCCTCTGTATGCCTTCATGCCGTAGACAAAGAAAACTTACCTTCGTCTGTGTCAATATTCTTTCTCTTCCTTACAATATTTTCCTAACACACATAAATTCATAACCACATCTTCACATGCAAGCGACCTTGTTCTGTGAAATATCCTATCAGGCATCCTTTTTATCTTTTTAATACATTTTTTTCTCCCCCGTTTTGTGCTTCACACTCTGTAACAATGTCTGTGGTTTAACAATCGTGCGCACGGCTATAGGGAAAGAACAAGCTATGGCGATTCTTGTTTTGCAGTAATTTTCCAACAACATTCTTTTTGAATTTAATAAGTCTACTACAATCTAATGAAGCTCAGGATGTATTAATGAACGCCAGAAAGGCAGTCGAATCTGAATTCCCAGCAAGCGATGTCTAATTCCCTTATGAATATCGCTGTCTCATAAGTTAATACTTAATTAACAATAGCACGGATTATTTTGACAGCACTTCACCGGCGGAAGATTTTGTAGAGCAAATTTCTTCCACGACGCCTTTTGAAAATAACCCCAGACGTCGCTTGTTGGACTCTCAGTAGATACTAGATTTGAGGTTGATGATGCACAAAAATTGTTATGGTCGACATAACGCTCCATCTGTATTTTGTTTACGTGGTATCGATATTTAGTCATTATAGGTTATTGTATTCAAAACTTGAATATAATAACCTATATTTGAAATGTGGTGCTGGATAAGGATGGAGAAGATCAGTTGGACCGATCATGTGAGAAATGAAGAAGTGTTACTTAGAGTCAATAAGCAGAAGAATATCCTACACGAAATAGAAAACGGCAGGCTAACTGGATTGGTCACATCTTACGTAGAAACTGCCTTCTAAAACAAGTTATCGAAGGAAAGATAAAGGGGGAGATGGAAGTGGCAAGAAGACGAGGAAGAGGACGTAAGAAGCTACTGGATGACCTTAAGGACAGGAGAGGATACTCTCATTTGAAGGAGGAAGCTCTAGATCGCACTATGTAAAGGCATCGTTTTGGAGGAGGCTTTGGACCTGTCGTCAGACAGAATACTGAATGAATGAATGAGGTTATTATGTATAAAGATAAACGTTCATATTACTTCACACAAAAATTGCAGTGTTTGAGATTCGTGATCTTCTACGGATGATCTTATTTTTAATGAAAGCATGCTATAATAATTTCCAGAATTTGTTAATAATAATAAATAACTCCGCTATTAATTCAACGTAAGTTAAAATTACAATTATTTCTACTGCTGCTACTGCTAATAATAATAATAATAATAATAACAATAATAATAATAATGTGTTTTGAAACTTACTTTTAAATTAATTACGGACCACATTATAACTGCATATTCAAACAATCGATGTCCTACAGGCGTACCAACTTATGCATATAGATACATCTTACGCACATATACATGAAGTGCCATGAAGACCTTCTGAAGTAATTAGAGTCAGTAAACACGAAGGCAGAATCGCCGAGTGTGAAAACTGCTGCTTAAATATTTTCGTACTGCTGACTTGGACAAGTGTGTTTTAAGAGAGGAGTGCACAAAGTTGCCACATCAGTCACCCGTCGGAGCGGAGGTTGGGTTGGCATACAAAAGCCAGTCCGGACCATGTACAGATGAAATTGTCCCTGTACCCGCAATGAAGCCATCTCGCAGTGAGAAGACGCAGCGCCACTCACTTTCAATCTGGGCACTTTATGAAAGTGAGTGGTCAGCTTCGTTCCGCGGCCCTTTACCTCCGTATCTATTGAATAGCAGGGTGGGTGTGCTCAAGAGTTAGGCTTAACGCTTTGGAGAAGAAACTCTCTTACCTTTTGCCGGAAGTGAAACCGCTATTCCTCGAAAGTCCAGTCCTTAACCCTTAATCTGCCAACGACGACTATAGTCGCTCAGCCATTTAATATTATTAAATGGCAAGTGAAATTTAATCCGGTAGCCTAAGGGTTAACCTAGTCCCTGTACCAACTGCGCTGTGCACGGGTTTAAAGCATACACCATTAGTACTTAAAATTTTTAACTTTTAAATTTTAGATCGCGTTACATATTTAACAAAGGAAGTAATATTTATGTCGTCGCTATGCCTTTTTATGTACATGCACTTTGTCAATAATTTTACGTAACAGTTAATATTCCTTTAATTATTTGTTAAATAAATGCATTTCTAGGTCAACGCATTGTTATGTCTCAGTTCATTAACATAAAGAGTACCAGTGTCTTGCCCGTTCGTCTGTGCTGTTCTGGGATTTCCGCAGCTGTCCAGAAGAATATGTTTTTCTTGGAAAGCAGACCCTTGAAGGTGGGGCCGATAGGCTGCCCTGAAAATTCGGCAACCACTAACGTGCACTGCGTAACATCCCAGAAGAACTAAGATCTCCTTTGCATAGCGGCGGTAGTCTGAAATCATATTCTAGCCCTCCTTGCCTCTGGGTTGGATCAACTTTGCCACATTCAATGCATTATCATGAGAAGTCTAGGTTATGTGTGAAAGCTCACACTACCTAGGTTTGTAACAAGACAGATAATGTACGTAAACGTGACACTGAGGCTCGTTCTTGCAAACATTGTTGCAGAGAAAAAGCAATAAGTATTACCTATCCTGAAAGTGTTTTTGTAATCTTTGTTATCCAGCATGCTATGCGCGTGCGACATATTGTCGTCTGTGGCCTGCCCAGCTCGACAGTATTTTTTCACCTCATTTCATAAACGGCACGATTTTCGAAATAACGTTATTGAATATAAAATGTGCGTTATTACTTTCTCTACAAACTCTTCTGAAACATTTCTTTTTCTCAGAAGAATTAAGCGAAATGTCATAAATATAAGTTGGTCTCTATGTAAAGTACCCGTTTTTCTTGACAGATTTTAATTAAACGTTTTTCCGCGACAGGTTTTAGAAAAACACTTAAATATCAAATCTCACGGAAACCCGTTCAGGGGGAACCGAGTTCAATACGACAAAATGGGTGGACAGACAGAGAGACGGACATGACGAAGCTAATAGCCTCTTGTCGCAGTTTTGCGAATGCGTCCAAAAAAAGAAAGTAGCCTCACGGTACCACCATTCTGTATCCGTCAGTGGGCCTCTCTACGTCTGTGTGTGTGTGTGTGTGTGTGTCGGTGTGTCCGCCATTTTAACTTTAAATCTATTTGAATTATTTTTATGGAAGTCGGTATGAACGCTATGCGATTGGTATCCACCTGAACATTTCCTACATTCCGTAATAACAACTTGATGGATAGGCAAAAGCCAATAGTTCAGCTTTCTAAGTGTTCTGTAATCGTATATGATAATAGGTGTTGGAACAATAGGTAACATGTGCCAAGGTAATATTGTCGTGTAATGTTAAATAACAACATGGTGGCCGTGCGAATGTTTTCTTCAGCTTTCTTTCTGATGGTCAAAACTAAAGAAGCATGGGGGCAGGCTCGTGAAATTTAGTGCGGAGTTGGATGTTTAAAAGTATCTGCATTAAACGTGTGAATTATTGCTAATAATCAGCAATTACAAACACGGCAATGATGCGAATCTTTGAAGTAGTATCCTACAAATTCGACGTACAGGGTGCGGCAGAAAATCCTGACGGTTTTTAAGTCCCGTTATATTGAAAACCGTCAGTTTTTTCTGCCGCATATTTATAAGCAATGTGTATCTAAACACTAAACCCTTCGCCACAATAAAAGGAGGCGGAATAGCTCAGTCAGTATAGTTCCTATTCAACGGGCATGATGATAAGTGTTTCGAGTTCCGAGCTGCTGTGGAGCCCACCTAGCCTTCTATTCAATGGATAACGGTGGTTTTTTTCTCGGGGTTAAAGTGGCCGGAACGTGAAGATTAGTGTTTCCCTGCGTCTAGTGCCGAGATCAAGAATGAGTGGAGCTACAACTTCAATTTAAATTTCTTCACAATAAAATATTAAAACGAAAATGTAGAATGCCTGATTTTAGGCTTCCTCCGCGGTGTAAATGAGATCTGCGCTGATGTGGAATTTTACGCAGAGTAGAGTGGCAAGGAGCCTTGGACTGCTTGACCTCTGAAGATGGGACAGATATGTTGTTTCGAAACGTCGGTACGAATCTACCATTCCACACTGCGTAAAATCCAAAAAGAACGCAGATCTAAAATGTAGACTGAAAGAACTGTAAGTCTGTGCAGTGAGAATTAGGCTTTGTGCTTTCCGTTAGGGACTCCTCGCTTGTTATGTCGGATGCAGGTAGTGAATCATCTTTTAAACGCCTTGTTTGTCACGACCTGTACTTCCGGTTGTCTCAGAAGTCTTTGTCTTCTGTTATTCTTTTATTTCTGTACACATTGTTTCAATTATAAGGAACCTCCTGTCTGGAAATTGCCCGCATGGGTGGTAAGAGTCTGTCGTTACGAAGGCAATACCGTATATTGATACTCTGTCCACTTGGCCACTTTAAGTAGGAAGTGAAGGTGAAGCGTAGTATGGGACGGTCCATGATGTGCTGCTTGGCGGTGTCTTCTGAATCCTTGGCGCCTCTCGTTCGCACGGCAGCAGAGTGCTACACTTACAAGCAGTTAATGGTATCTTTCATCATAGAATTGGTTAACAAGGATATGCATTAAGTCATTCTGAAATGGTTATCAACAAGAAACTGATAACTCCGATGACACTAAATTAATACTGCATAATAATACATACTGATTAATCGTTTTACTTCAAATAACCTTAGACAAAACAGTGGTACAAAAGAAAGTAATCTCTGTTCATGCCAGGTCAGGCCTGAGGGCTCCAGTAGGTTGAAGCTCCTAGAAATTATAGACAATCGGCACATGAATGTGGCAAGGTTGTCAGCCCTACGCACCGGCCTTTTTATTTTTACCCCCCCCCCCCCCCCAGGAGATACTCTTGCAACTATCCTTCTCTGTCTCATAAAATTTATGTATGTTATATGACATCTGTTTTACACTGCTCTTATTTAACGTGATTTATTACCATTTTTTTACATATAATTTTAATGACCATTATTGTATATATTTTGTAATTTAAAAATTGTATAATTTTCAGTGCACATACCCGTCTGTATAAATCATATCTTGATGAACGTGCGACAGTTCCATATATTGGAGATGATAATAAGGTCTAATGATTGCGTTATACACCATTGCACTCCCTGATGCTGGGCCAGTGAAGCCCGACACACGTAGAAGCTTACGTATATTACAATATTATTGTAATTATAAAGAAGCTCGTGCATTTGGTTGGTTTACGCTGTATCAAATACTCACTTTTGTTAGAGGCGGAGTCGATTACTCCAATAAAGAAGCATAATAAACACTGTGGCCTGCGTTTACAGCGTTACTTATGCACATTTGTAATACCGAGGAGGATGGTGTATTGATAACATTCTAGACTTGCACTTAGGAGGTGCTCTTTCGAAACTCGACCGGAACACCTGTGATCATGGCTTAATTATTCCTTATAGAACTTTCAGACAAATGTCGGTATAGTATCTATATTAAGCCACGGCCGCTTTGTTCCAAACGCTGTCCAGTTTATCATTTATCATATGTTTGTTGTTGGCACTACATTTTCTGAGTTACGGAGAGCGTCGTAAAAGGAAACGTAGCAAGCAGCTGTGACAGACATCCAAACAGTGTCAGAAGCGGCCATGAGGGAGCGTTGACATCCACACCTATTCTCTTTTTGCAAGGTTTCTTGACTCTGTGGACATTGCATGAATTGTCACTTGTTACTAAAATAGAGCTTCATATACACTGCGGGTAGTTTTGGAATATGGTACAGGAGAGGGATGGAGAAAGTCACTCGGACCAATGTGTGAAAAATGAAGGAAGAATGGAAAATTCTTCTTACAATAAAAGGAAGTGTAACTGAATTGGTAGCATCTTGTGTACGAACTGCCTCCTAAAACACGTTATTGAAGAAAACTTGGAGAGATAGAAGTGAAGGGAAGACGAGGAAGAAGACATAAGAAGCTACCGGATGACCTTAAGGGAAAAAAAATATCCTGGAAGTTGAGCGAGGAAAGAGTAGAACACAGTCGATGGTAAAGTCGTTTTGAAAGAGGCTATGGGCCCGTCTTACGACTGTGCGATAATATCTTTAGGAGGAAATATCTTCAGCACAGGAAGAGAAAACTGGGAAGATGCACGCGAAATACCGCCCCATCATACGTAACATAATTTTTACTTGAAATAGCAAACAATTTAATTACAGTGCACCTCTCAGAACGATTCCCTTCCTTAGAAATTTACTACATTTTTATTCTTTGTATAGCTTAGGTCTGCCCCAAAGTGCAACCTGCACCTCTCGAACGATACAGAGGTAACTTTCCCCTGAGGTAAAACGTCCAGTGTGTGAAGCTGTGTCTAGTACGTAGCTTAATATGCATGGAGTTGTACTTATGTTTGTATGAGATCGTCCCCATTTAAGGTGGGAAAATTATATTTACTGGCACTGCATTCTTTGCCGAATATGTCGCATGGGTTGTAAGTCACGAAACAAGAGACCGCGCAGATTTGTGTGCTGGTTTTTTTTTAATAGTGTGGTTAGTTATTGCTTTTGGAACTGTGGCCTGTTATGGGCCATTCTACGTCCCTTGAATGACAGCTGAATGAATGCTCAAAAATTGTTGAGTGTAAACCTGAAATACTAGAAAAAAATTGTCACCGTGTTAATTTCCCCAACGGAAGTCGACTGCTTCCTCTGGAAGTGAACCCGGACCTCCGCGATGAGAACCCGGAGACTAACCGCCTGAGCTTGACACGACCTTCGAGGCAGTCAGGTAACAACAGCAGAACGAGATCAACCTCATGATATACCCGCAACACTTACTGGCGGTACTGTTCGCTACAGAGGTCTATCGCTTCAGTATCAATTGGATTGAGTGGAAGGTTACAGAGACCATGCTAATCACAACAGGAACCTACCGCATGCAGATTGCTTGGCGTCTTTGATCATTTAAAAGAGAAAGGCCGTACTAACATTGTCATTTGATGGGTAAATAAATAAAAGCCGTCAACACAACTATATTTTGATACTTTTTTATTATAACAATATATTTAGAAGCTTAAGGGTCATCATCATGCTAATACTGAACACACTTAAAAAGAAATATATAAAATGGCGTTTGCTTGCTTCGAAACATAGTGTTATAATAAAAGTACCAAAATATATTTATGTTAACGGTTTTTCGTTATTTACCAATCATACCAGAACACAACGGGGTGTACAACTTTAAAATTTTCATTTTAATTACGAAATATAACGTTCTACTGAGTATTATAATTACCGTTAAGTAGAGACATTTATGTCACTAGACCACGACGGTTTTGTCTGTGTTTGCAGATAGAGCATACCTTATTTTAGCCGACAAATGTAATTTTTTACTTTCCACTGTTAGTCCGCTTTGCTTGTGTGAGGTCCGATGAGTGGGCTACATTATTAAGAAGAGCGAATCGACAGTAAGTGACAACACGTTATTTGCCAGGCAAAATAAAGGTTCTCTTTAACTGTCGCCGTGCCATAGAATTATTATGTGAATTTCTCGCCTGGAGGAAATATAAGAGGAGTGATTTGTTGAAAGTAGCTGCAGCTGCTAATTTATTTACTTGACTGAGTAATAAATTTTTACTGTAGTAAATGCGTTAGAAACCCAATGGCCAAAGTGTGGAATTATAAACTATAATACTAATAAGAAAGCCCGTGTCTCCGTGGCCCCAGTAGAAACGTATGATAGGTAATGTAACAGTATAGTTAGCCGTATTGGGTGGTTGTAAGAGAGGATGAGAGTTTTTATCTTTATTTGTCGGTGTAATTCACAAAAAAAAAAATGAAGCAACGAGGATTAAATTAGATTCAATCTTTCAAGCCTCCATCTTCTTTCGAGTGGCTTTGTCACAGAAACATATGAAGTTACTAAAACCCTAAAATGCAAGCAGCCTGCACAAAACTGATCAGATTCACACAAATTATTGTGCGCGTATATCCTAATGAGAGTGTTTTTGGAAATACGTCGTAAATATTTCCTTTGAGAAATGTCCACATGGGGTCCCAAATACATGGATTCATATCCAGTAGTTCAGATCGGTGCCAAGCTCCTGCAGAACTGTCAGAACATTAACCCTGTTCTTGCTACAGTACAGAAACTTACACTGTCGTCAAACATGAACTTGCAGGGTGCGAAGTATGCGGGTGAACGGTGATGTTAAAATAAATGTGGCCATCACAGCCACAATATTCCGTGTCAACAAATAACAAGGGACAATCGCTGCTGGGGGAAAAAAGAAAAACTATCCACAAAACGTATAGTGTTTTCTCCCTCGAACTTTTCCTCTTAGCAATCCCCTGTATTTCCTTTCGACACCTTCCAGTTCGGTCGAGGTTATCCGAAATGTCCTGAGTTACGAAATATAAGACATGGTTACCGAAGTGTCTGAGACCAGCGGCATGCATTTAGTTGTTGATGTGTCTGTACAGTGAATGTGAATGTGGAACTCGTTTGTCCAGCGCCTGTATCCGACAAAACACACACACACACCGCCTACAGGAATGGTAGTCAACCTTCATTGCTGGAGAATTATATGAGCTAAGAAGTCTGACAAAAAAAATTGAACTGTGTCTTACTGAATAAATACTTATGTTATAATTACGAACTTCAGGTATATTTTCTTAAAGTAAAGGCACAGGAAACAATGTTGTCGTGAGAAGGACATGAAGATGTATGGGATGAGGAAGTATAACTAATTTTTAACCTTGGTACTAGATCGAAGTGACTGGTCTGTTTCCTGCCCTGTCGCTTTTTTTGTCTATCAAGTAGCAGGCTGGATTGGCACCGAAGCCTGTCGAAATTCTTGGAGGAAAGGATAAATATTTAATCCTTGCTACGAATCAAACCACAGCTTATCGGACTTACACCTCTTAGTTTGTGTATGGAGCACATTGCGAATACAGTTGCTATAAAAAGATGTCATTATAAATCCAGAAAAAAGGTGGGTATGCTAGGCCTCATAGTAAAACAATTTGAAATAAGTGACAAACTTTCAAGGAACAGATTCTACTTACAGAGTAAGAAAACATGCAAAAGACACGTGCTAGACACGACAGAACATATCTTGTTCAGCAAGCTACTGCAGCTGCTCATATCACGAAAATTTCCAACGCATTCTTTATATATGGCCAGTAAAATCCTCATATTAAATGCAGTGCAAGAGGCCAAAATGCATGACCTTCAGTCACGGTAAATTGGAAATGCGGCGATCCTTCCCTGGCCTGCTGTTACGCACAGTAATCAGAGAGTAGAGTGGAATGTGGGGCCATTTAAACATCTCTTCCTGTACTAAATGGTACTGGGGAACATATGTTTTATAAATGAAACTGATCAGCAGGATATTTACTATCAGTATTCAGGAAGTACGTGATATATTGCTTGTTAGTTTCAGCATATCGTTACGGTCACGATGACAGACATCTCCACCCTTTTAATTGAATATTCTGATTATAAAATTACTCGTCCCCTTTTCGATAATTATCAGTAACACTTATATTTTAACTTTTTATTTAAACAAATTTAAATAAGCCCATAATTATTGTTAAATTTCATTGCAGGCAAAATATAAATCCTAGGCCAGAATCTAAATTACTCAGAAGCGAGTCATGTACCGGTACAGAAACAACAAAATTTAGAAAGCTAGAAATTTGATGAGGAATTTTACATGGATACTAACACAAAATTTCACCTGCAGGGGGGAAGACGGGGTTCCTTTCAAGGATATGGGTATTTGAATATTTTGGTGTATAGTGTTTTTGAACATGACGAAACTAACATAATACTTTACGTAAACTTCCGAAAATGGCCCTACAATATGTCTCAGTATATCGGGCCACATGCTAATGACTTTTATGCCACCCAACTGACTCTGTATTTTGTCTACAGTTTGTTTCATTTGAGGTGTTAATGATGATTGTTACATGTTTAATATCCGACCTAGAGACTTCGATGCAGGCATAAGACACGAACTTTCAAATCACGTCCAAAGTAGTACGTGTTTCACACATTCAGTTTTAGAAGAACTGCAACAGGAGTTAGAGGAGACATTCAGCTCAACGGACATACTTCTGTAATTTCCACAGCTGTGCCTTGGAGAGTTAATTCTTGTCCAGAGTCCCAGGTGGCGTGGCCGGCGTGCACGGCCTATTACGGCTCTCGTTTTTTGCCGCGAGGCTGACCTCAAAGATGGCGTCTGTGAAGTGAGAGGGTGTTTGTTGGAGCTGCGTGGTGTTAGTGATTACTGGTTATCAGTTTATTATAGGCCCTATGATAGGGGTGCGAGGGCCCCCAAGAGGCTTGAAGTGAGTTATACATCTTTGTATTCATGAAAATGTTGTCACTTTCGTGCCAGCTGTTTGTGTCTTGACCTACATAAACTGATATTCCACTTTCTCTTTCCAGACATGGAGACGAAAGTGGCCATGATGTACATACTGGTAAGTGATGTTCGCTTTACTAATGTTTGAGATGATGCCATATTTGCGATACAATATAGCCTGAGCATTGGTTTTCTTCAAATATTGTAGAACGCCTTGTTTACTGATATTATCTGCTGGCATCTTTTGAAGAATTATATTGTTATCGTTAATCCCTACATTGTGATTATTACTATGGTTACCTTGACATCTGGATACCTCTTTAGCAGCCTAAGCTGAGATTTTGTATTATGCGTAGCAGATACAGACACTCAATTTTTAAGTATTTTTTATTTGTTAATAGTTTATTTTCTAGGAATTAAACGCCCAACCCAATTCTCTTAACACATTTAAGTTTTGTTATCTGATTCATTCAGGATTATGTAGTGGAAGGAATAGCTTCTTTATCGTATTTTCCGAGAATAAGACTTTCGGAGCATAAGATGTAGGTTAGTACAGTAGTGCAGTACTTACCTTGTAATATATCTTTTATTCAAACGCTATTTCCGCATGTAATTTACGTCTTCTCCCTGTACTGCATTATGAATCTTAGTTTAAAATTCTCCATTATACATTATGCTTGTTTTAAAATAGGACTGTATTAATTTTCGTATATCAAGATACAGAAATGAAGTTTCACATCAATAACAAGTTGTGGCCAAACCTTTTTAAAACGACATCAGAGTTTTAACTGAAAGTAACAATTATATCTCTGCCTAACCGCCTAACCACCAACCCATGATAGTTACTGCAGACAGGAGAGGCACCAGATGAAGGAAATTTGCCATCTGCACGATCTGATATCATTACCACTACCAGCTGCTTTACACGGGTGGGTCTCTCAGGACACAATGGTGGTGAAGAAAAAAATTCCTAACCCACTAGTATAACATGTATAGGTACTCGATTCGAATCTTAGGCAGAGTCCAGTTGTCCTGAGATATATCTTAGATTCCCTCAATTGAACCAAAGTCTGCATGGATTCATATTTTAATTATCCATCTAAAGCTCGGGCCCTACTGTTTAATGCACTCTGCATTCAACACATTACCCGTTCCCCATTAATAATTACAAATGGCAATCAAATTCCACATCTGGTTGGTATTACCTTTTCCAGTGGCATATGCTTTGGAGCATTTGCTGTGTCTGATGTTATCTTCCCTTTGAATGTAAAACCATGCTGTTACAGCCAACAAATTCTTCTTGTATACATATAGGCTGATAAATTGGGCACTGTTTTTATAGCCCAGCAATTTCTTACTCTGTTTAATTTGACAATCATCAGTTTGAGAACCTGCAGTCTTTCCGCGACTTATGATCACTCTATGTATGGCGAAGCAGACCAGCCTTCAGTGACGTCACAGTCTCGTTTACCCCGCCTTAACACGTCACGGTGACCCCAGACTCACTAATGGTCCAGGTGCCCGGCTAGATGTATAAAAGGACGGCAATGTAGTTTGTTTCTGATTAAGTAATATGTCGTAGCTTGGTATTTGATGTTGTGTTGAGCGTAAGGTTGAAAGATGAGAACGGCAACACGGATAGTGCGCCTAATATGCCTTTATATTTATTTGCGCATAATAAATGATGGAATATGAACGATGCATGGTTACTCGAATTTTTTATTCATGGTTAGTTATAAAGAATTTACAAGTTCAGGACAGACACTGTTCAGTATTCTGAGTCAAAGAAATTGTGACTGTGCAAACATTTGAGAGTTACTAAAGAAAAGGAAATAGACTTTTATTAAGTCGAAACTCGCCTAGTACACGTACCTTCTTTCGAGTACTTTATCCCACTTACCCGCGAGTTTAATATTTCGTGCCTTCAAACTGTAATGTGAATGTTGCGGTTTGCGTGACATTATGCCTAACTGTGCACACTAATTACATTTTCTGGAGTGGCCTAGGCAGAGCAACATTTTAAACACCTCTCGTTACGCATCTGCCATTTCCTGAAAGGTTGATGATTGTTCTAGACCATCCAACTTTGTTCTGTACATCAATCCACACGACTGAAGCTCTTTTTCTCTGGTACCATACCATTTTCCTTCCCGATTCTAAGAAAATTACGTAGTCTTTCACTTTCATTGTGAACACGTTTAGTCTTTGTTACTCATTATTATTTCCTGCGAAATGACACAATACTGACGAAAAATCAAGCATTTCACTAATAAAGTAGATCAAGATGTGTACAGATTTATGCGTCGCATTCAATTTTAATATTCAGGACAAATTTAAAGTATTTTTCTAACATGAATAATCTATTGATTTTTACACATTCATTTATGCTTATTCTCCTCTAATGCATTTCCTCATATTAACCCTTTAAAGACGAAGCGCAGACCGCTTTATTTAAAGACCCAGTCCGTACCGCGCAGTGAACACTTTTCATCTCGGTTATAAAAACCAATCAGTTTATGCTGTAAGTGGCACAAGTCGCTGTTTGTTCTCAGATAAATACAAAACACATAAATACAGTGTGGGCAGAGCGTACAATTATTGAATTTTAAACATATTGGTGCATAACATAACCAGTAGGCTTTAAAAGGTTAAGTAGCTACTGCACGCAATTACAGAACGATATGAGATTTATTTAACGGGATATTTGACAGTAACAAATCCCGAAGACATTGACAAGAGCAATATTACGCTTTATCCTAACTCATATAAGTTACGAATTACACTGACTTGTTACAAATTAATTTTATATCCTTAATTATTCGTTGATTCATTATCCAACTATAAACTCCAAGCAATATCTGGAGAAAATGATAGTTTTAAGAAGTTAAAATTGCCAAATCATGACTGGACTAGACAGCACGACGTCGTTTGGTATTTAATTTTAGTTGCACTGATTAAAATACAACTCTCCCATCGGCCTACCCGTCTCTTCGATGATCTAAGAATATGAGATTTAGTTTTTAAACACTTTTTATTCAAACAATCAACATTACTCGCTTCCCAACTTTGTGTAGACCAGATGGTTTCCTGCGCAGAATCGCGAGCCACGTGTTTTGACAACTCATGTCCCGCTTCTCTGCTTCATGTGGGTCAAGTGTAGTCATGGCGACCGTCTCGTGTGGGGACTGCTTAACTTGTTTCGCGTGGAGAAGCCTTGACATCATTCGCAAATTATTCAGAAACAACTCTCATCTCCACAAGAATTTTGCAGGTGGAAAATTTCCTGCGCCACCTAAAGTCACTCCTTTACCCCGCGTGTGTTTTATGCACGGAATGCCAAAAGCTAATGGGTTGGACACTCTTGGTCGTTAACCCCGATCTCGGTTATACTGGAGACCAAAACAGCCGTAATTAAACAATATTAATATGTACTGTACTTTGGAAATTTTTGTGGCCACCAGAAAAATAAACAAAGGCCTGTCAATGGCCATGTCCATGTTTGCCCACCTGTCCATTTCGTCACGAAAAGGTTTTCTTAAATCATTTGAAAGACTTTGATGGAATTTGACTTTTAAATATGCACTAAAAGTCAATAGCTTATTTAGTTTTGGCCCTCATTAGTAAAGTATTAACCCACTTTTATTGAGGTCTAACATGAATTTATTATTATTATTATTATTATTATTATTATTATTATTATTATTAACGCTATAGAACAGTCCTTCTAGAGAAGCCAATATTTCCCCTGTTGGTCAAAGAATTTCCTACAGTTTATGGTACCTTAACGTTCATGTCCATGATTGCAAGAGCCAGCCATTTATCCCCATCCTGAGAAAAACGGATGCAGTCAACGCCATCCCATCATATTTCATTAAAATCTGTTTTGATATTTTCTTCCCATCTACGCCGGGTCTTCTCAAGGGGGGCTCTTTTCTTTGCATCTCCCCACTATAACCGTGTGCATGCCCCGCCCCTCTTATTCTCCTGAAGTTGGTTAAACTAATATTATTTGGTGAGGCAAATTAATGCTAGAGATAATACAGACGCAATTTTTTCCATCCTCCGAACATGATCTCCCTCTTAGACTCGAATATCTTCCTCAGAACCTGTCCTCGAACACCTTCCACTGGGTTACTCCCTTGGAGTGGAAGACCAAGTTGGTGTTATTAATCAATTAATTTCGTTTTTGCTGTTTCTATCTTGGGTTTAAAAAGTCGCTTCGGAAATACATAAGCATAATCTGTGATTCAGTATAGGACGCAGCTACAGCTGAAACTTAAATTCAAACATAGATCTATGGGACTTCAATGCACACAAGAATATGTGAATAACTGAAACAGTCATGGTCAAAAATATGTGGGCAAGTAGCAAAGAGCATGTGGATCTAGAGATTCTGAAAGAATTTGATATTAGATTTATTGAAGTAAATCTAGCGTAGATGGAAACGTAGCATAGAATTTGTGTTGAATGACATAAAAAAGTTTTGTTATACATGCATCGAATATTGTGTTGTTTTATAGAAAACCATAACATATTACACACGAAGTTCATAGTAGTGTAGGTGCACCAAACTTGCATGTTTTGAATTTGGGGCAATTTTCTCGATATTTTTCGTAATTTATCGGATTACAGTAATTTTTTGTCAGTGACCACTGCGACATTGTGAGTATCGCATAATATCCCAGACTGCAACGTTACGGATGTTAAAATTCATACTTTGTAATGTAATGCATACGGACACGCCATGTAATACCAGGAGAAAACGATGAAGTTAAAGTCACGCGGGACGCCTTTCTTAGATATAATACCCCATGCCGCTGTGCGAACACTTCCATCATTCGCCATGAAGTCGCGCCTTGTTAACTTTTAGGATTATATTCTGAGACCAGCTGGGAATTTGTTGTCCATGCCGCAAAGCGAAGCTGGTCTGATGAAAGTCAAAGACAGGCCGCGCCTGGACCAACGCAATGAAGTTTCTCGACGGACTACATCCTCACTTGCTATTCCTTTGTTGTTCCTTTTTATTTTTATTTTTGCGGTGGGCGTTGGGAATTGTGTAGTTAGGTCTATCTGACTGACCGTAATGACAGGAATGTGGAAAATCACCACCTAGCAAAATCTTATATATCACAGTAGTGGTCTGAACAGCTGGAAGATGTGACTGTTCCCATGGCAAGCTCAGTCACCCAAATTTACCCCTCCTGTTGGGGTGCTTAAATTGAAGTTTGCACCGTAAAATTAAGCAAGAAACAAAGTAGGAGCTGGTGGATTATAAAGTGTGAACACATGAAATGTATACGGTTTTAATGTAATGCTCATGAACTGATAAACATGGAAACGAATACTTAACGTATTTACGAGTAGGTAGATAATATGATAGGCTTGATATCGTACTGCTTGAATTCCAAGTTTGTGCCAGCGGCACCAACACGGCAGTTGTGAAAAATGGCGTCTCGTGTTACAGAATACTCAAATACTGGTACCTCAGACTGAATCACCGGTTTTAGTGCAACAGGGGTTCCTTACGGCGTTTAGCTGGGAACCACCGACGAAAGGTCCTTCTACAAGAGTATAAGTTTTTCAATGAGGCTGCTTGCAATTTTAAACTGAAAAGCTTCCGTAAACGACCAGTCACTGATGCTAAGAAGAGTGAGAATCGAGCTGCTTTTGTTCGATCTCCAAAAAGAACAGTCTTTCAGAAAAGCCTATCACATTCGATGGTGCACAAAATTCTGCGAAGTCCTTTGGGGTTTACGAGCTACAGATAACTTTTTTCCTTTCAGTGTCTATCAAACCAAGACAAAAAAAAGTTTGCAATGCACTTTGCTGTGAGGTCCTTTCAAATATTGAATAAGAAGAGTAATGAGAAGAATTTTTTTCTGCCAGAATTATTTTTAGTGACGAAACCGCTTTCCAACTCTGCGGCTATGTTAACCGACACAACATTAGAGTCTGGGGAATCAACAATCCTTCCGCAACGTTTGAAAATAAAAGAGACGGTCCCAAGTTACAGTGTTCTTTTTCTGTGTCTAAACAAACGTGTTCGAGTCTTGCCTTTTTTGCAGACCGTACTGTGAATGGCGTAGTGTGCCGCTGTATGATGGAGGAAATGCCAACTTTGGCACAGGAAGTTCTTTATAACACACTTCATAAGAAGTCATACTGGCATTTATGATCTACTGCCATGTTAGTTTTTCGTAATTAAGACAGTGTTCTGCGTGAGGTACGCATGGATTTCGAATAAAATATTTGTGTAATTAGACTGTTCAGTGTGAGGTACGAGCTTGATTTTTTAGCACGAGCATCCAGCACGATCGATTGCAAACGTCGAGTATAGATGAAATGCATGATTTACGTTATACAACCGCTCATTAAACAATATTTTATAGCGTGTAACAAACCAAAAAATGCACATCGATAAAATATGTTTTATCATGTACCACTATTCACCGACATATTTCGATCGCTTCTGTGACCATCATATAAGAATTTAAACATGTATAAACAATTGCACAAAACGTATAATTAAATATTAACATTAGGTGGTTTTAATTATACTTTTTCGAAATTATTTGTGCATTGTTTGTATTCTCGGGTGACACCCTGATAATGGTCGCAAAATAGGCCGAAACATGTCGGTGAATTTTCACAGATGTACCGTGCATCTTGATGCTATCAAAGTCTTTTATTTACCAATTGATGTACAATAGAGTTGCTTTAAAAGAATATTAAACTTTACATTAAAAAAGCTCCTACATGTTTCGGTTTTATCACCGTCATCAGGGAGCGTATTATTTGAGCTTTGCTAAAGTTATAGTTATTAAAATAATCACTTAAAATACATTGTCGTGGTTGGTTCGGCGGTGGCACACCACCGAACCAACCACGACGATGTGTTTTAAGTGATTATCACCACCGAACCAACCACGAGGATGTATTTTAAGTTATTATTTTAATAACTATAACTTTAGCAAAGCTCAAATAATACGCTCCCTGATGACGGTGACAAAACCGAAACACGTAGGAGCTGTTTTAATGTAAATTTTAATATTATTTAAAGCAACTCTATTGTGCATCAGTTGGTAAATGCAAGACTTTGATGTCGATGAACATTAATATATGACCATCCATACTTTATCGATGCGCATCTGTTGGCGTTACGTATCATAAAACAGACGAGTATAGACGTTGGGGAGGCATCGATTTTAGATCTTCAACTTTAGGATATCGCTGTGATTAGCGATGGTGAATCTGTTGCTAGACTACGGACACGTTCTTTAGTGTGTGTTAATACATTTGGTGTTTTCTGGAAACTTTAGGAATTTAACATTTGACGACAATAACAAACAGAAAGCCCCGGTTGCGGAGATTTCTTAACTTGTTAAATCTCGACCTCAGTGCAGGTCTGATGGCTGGTAGTACTTCCATGCGCATGGCATGAGTCGGCCTCTGCATTTTACAGCAGGAAATATCCACAACATGCAACAGCAACACCGTTAGTACCTTTCTAGTGGAAACCGGGTGAGATTTGAAACTCACATCTCTAAAGTCACCTGTTGGGTCATAGAGCCTATAAAGTTTTGTTCATTCAAGTTATGTTCTAATGCCCTTGTCATGGCAGGGTTATACTGCACTAGTTTGTGATACTGCTAGTGTTGTTGGCACCAACATTTAGGTTTATATTCTTCATCAAATGTTATAGCGATCAGGTCCACGGGAAATTTTTACGCATGTTATCTTAGGAAAAATATATACGTAATTTTGGTCGGAAAACCTGCCAAGAAGAGACTAATTGAGGCTTAGACGTTGGTTTACGCACAATAGTAAAATAAATTTTAAGGAAGTAGAATATGATGTTGTCGACTTTTATCTGGTTCATGATAGGGACTCGTGGTGGACTTTTGTAAATACTGTAAAAGTTATTCGTGTTTCATACAAGGCAAGACATTTCTAGAGTTACATTGAAGTCGTCTGTATTATATCCTTTTCCACTTCTTAAATTTGTTTTCCGTTTATTTAAAGACTGTTTGAGAAGTGTCAGACTTATTCATTGTCGAATGGCATGAGGATTGTGAAGTATGACTTGGAAAGGATACGGAAGAAACAAGTGGTTACTTATTTTTAGTGTTCATTTTAAAATTTATCTGGAAGCAAAGAAACCTTAAGGAACTATCGGGACTGTCTCCGGACCTAGTTTTGAGCATAGGATGTTTCAGGTACGAATCATGATTGCTAATGTACCCACAACCAGTCCATTAAAGAAATAAGATATTACCGACTGTGGAAGAAATGTGTGCATAATGTATGGTCGCATGATTGACGTTTAAAATTAATAAACGAATTCAGAAGTTGCTGATGACAGCCATGGCTAAACTAGCATGCAGACAGGCTGTCTGATTGATATTTTTGTGGCTTTCTCACTCCCTCCAATCAAATGTCGGCATCACACTTACATCGAGTCACAACCATATTCTTCTACTTCTTCCATTTCTTTATTACTCGTCCAAACATCCAAATTCGTGTAGTCACTACATGAAATAGAAATGGGGCAATTTTTTAGGCAGTTTACGCTAACATTTTTCGTGAAAATTTAATTTTGTCTCTTACGGTCCACTACAACTCACTTCTATCCCATGTCGAAACCTGAAGAATGTGAAAATTTGGCTGCACGTTCCCTGTTTTCTGTCGTTGTATAATACAGTACTTAGACATAGACGAAACTTTCAACTTTATAGATTGACAGTTGAACGTTATGAAACCATTTTATTTAAAGCGCTTGTCTTTAAATCCGTTTTGACACGTTACAAAAGGTAACAGCTTACCACGCTATTGCACCGCACAAATAAACGAAAAATTATTAGGTCCTTTACTTTTCATCTGAAATGTTTTGACGCTGTTGAACGTTAAAGGATAAAAGGTAATCGTAAAGGCAGTTCATCCCCATTGTGCTTTCAATATAATCACATGTACAAAATATTCAGTTAAACACAACAATTATCATACAATATCAGCTACATGTTCCGGCTAATATATATCCATCATCAGGCTGACTATACAAGCAAAAAGGAAATATTCACGGTTGCAGGGGTGTGAGATTGCGAACCTTACAGGTATATTGTGATGAAAAAATACAGTACAAAGATATACAGCCTAAGGAACAAAATTTCAGTAATTTATAAAATTGCGTTTGTATAAATTTTTAACGAAGACTGTAGAAATAAATATGTAAGAGCAATAATGTTTTTTTCTATTAAAAATAGGGAAGGTGTAGGTGTGTCGTGTGGAGATGACCTGTATGTATTTGTTACTTGTTTTCAGTGGTCTCACTTTGGAACGTAGATATTTACTCGAAGAAATTTGTGTTCAGTTAGGTTGTTCATATTGATATACGTAGAAACGCGTGACTGGAGTTTATAGATGTTATTTAACTCGAATGTTGATTTCTTCTTAATGTTGTTCAAGGCACGTTCTCATGTACATTTTTACAAATTTATGAGACTCACTCCACATTGACCTTCAAGCTGCTGTATCAGCAAGTAAATAAAGAGTTTTTTAATTAAAAATTACTTAGCATTTCAGTTGTTGGTGTTCCGGAAGACACCTCCGAATTCTTAAACAACTTTGTTAAATATTGACCCGGTGGAAAAAGTATTTCTAGGAATATTTGTAGGCTTATGGAGAAAAAATTGTACGCTCTAAATTTTGTCACAGAATGGCGTATTTTAGGACATTTAACCCCTTCTTTCCGTGATGAAGCGATTGGTTCTTAACACGAATTGAGTGCCGCAATTCATACACATTCGCCAGCAAACAGAGTGTCGCCATAGCAATGAAAAATTGTCTTCATTCAGATTCATAATTTTACTTACACATTAATGTATCTAAATTCGCTTGAAAGCACAATATTAATGTGACAAACGCATCTGCAACAGGGTGATGTCGATGTTTTTGTATTTTATTGAATTTCAGACTCTAAGGGTTCTGTAGATGTAGCACAATGTGCCACACCACGTGGAGAAATATCTGCCTATGATGTCGGCCCGCTCTGAGTGAAAATTTTTGATGACGTTTTATACCAAAGACTAAAACAAATTCCAGACGGATTGTCCAGTTGATTATTACACTCAAATGACGGAACTAATCGAATCTCTTTAATAATAACAAACAGAAATAACATAAATATGAAATTTGTGATAGAGAATGGAGAAAAGAGCAAAATGTTATAACGAACTCTACTCCCATGAATGATTTAATTACGATTACTTAAAGAAATAGGTGACGTAAGTGGCCCATTGACATTCTCGGGAAATAAACCTTTCAGAGAAGTTAATAGAACATTTTGTCGTGACTGATATTTCGTTTCACATTGTTGTATTGATCATAACAAAAGTTGCAGAGAAAGAAATGAAGATTTAAGCATATGCTTTCCTACAGCAGACCCCTCTTGGGCTAGGACCACGGTTTCGAAACCACTTGCATGGAGCTCCGAACCCTGGACTTCTGAGAAAAATATATCTGTCTCTAGGCTGGAGAAAGTTACGACATTTCACGCCCTAGTTGGCATAGTAACACCTGGTTCCACAACTTTCGTGTTTCAGGAAATAATTGTTTAGCCAGTAAACATTTAAAAGAGTTTATTCCTCGTTCAAGAAGACAAATCGACGGTTCCAAAACAATATTCCTGTAACATTTGCCCCATCAAATTACAAGCAGTACTCGCGCCAAAGTAACATATGAACACCGAATCTCTACTCTTAGAAACGCACTTTTCCTTAAAAAGTCCGCATGTACAACACACAAGCGAAAATTAGTGGCAACTTGTACTCTATCATTTATCTTTTCTTAAACGTTTCTGCGACTATGTACTTGAGAAGCATAAATTACACGTAGCAAATACATCAATAGATATTTCACGGTTGATAAGTACACTTCAATAGACAGAAAAATTATTCACACATAACTTAACATTTAGGCTACTAATGTAGTATATATATGGAGCTCCTAGTAAAGCCAGAAATGCTAACGTCGTATATATATGGACCTACGTTTGGCAACGCTGAAACAGTCTCTTTCTATTTGCTGCACAATGTTTCAACACTGAATCAATGCA
>Ga0209629_10000323_pt1 | contig 25182 bp, 28 predicted proteins | sample TergutCu122P5_FD_187286 | JGI IMG/M metagenome (GOLD analysis project Ga0209629, IMG submission 187286) | Cubitermes ugandensis P5 segment gut microbial communities from Kakamega Forest, Kenya - Cu122 P5 (SPAdes) (version 2) | ecosystem: Host-associated > Arthropoda: Insects > Digestive system...
CGATGTGATGGGCGATTTGCAAGGTCGCCGCGCCATGATTATGGGGATGCAATCCGAAAAAGGTTACGAAAAGCTGTTGGCAAAAGTTCCTTTAAAAGAAATGAGTAACTATTCTACTTCATTGAGTTCCATTACCGGCGGCCGCGCATCGTTCACCATGAAATTTGCATCCTACGAATTAGTTCCGGCGGATGTTCAGGATAAATTGCTGAAAGAATACGAAGCGGCTCAGCAAGAAGCAGAATAATATTTTTCGCGCATTATTAAAAAAAGAGGTTGTCTTTTGGCAGCCTCTTTTTGATACAAAAGCACAAGTCAATTCAACGATCATTAATCATTATCGTTTACTACCTAAATCCACTGAAAAATTCGCAAGACCTGCTCTCCAATCTCCGTAGCGGTGTCGTAGCTTTTGAAAAAACCGTTGAATTCGATTTAAACTATTCTTTTTCATGAGTAAAATAATTTGTAATTCAGAAGAGTGTGATACACTTACTTTATTGTTTACTAAACATACGAATGATATTTTCGACAAATGTAGTCTATAAAATATCATTAATCAAATTATTGTAGTTAATAATTGTTAATGTGGCTTATTTATACATTTTTTCCAGTTTTTCTTTTATTGCTTCTACTGTGAAGTTCCCTATTATTCGTCGGGTAGCGTTTTCGCCTAATTTTTTTCTTAATTCATCGTCAGCGAGCAAACGATTGATTGAGTCGGCTAAGGCTTGCACGTTTGAATTTTCAGATTCTAATCCGGTTTCTCCGTTCAAACAGAGCCAATTTACTCCGGAAAAAGGAATGTTAAATGTTACTGCCGGAAGCCCGCAATACATTGCTTCCGCTAAGGCAATGCCAAAAGCTTCGTTGCGTGTGATCGAAGGGAAAGCGTAAATTTCGGAAGCAAATAAATACTGCCGTAATTCATCGTCGGAGAGTCTTCCGGTAAAAAAAACCGCTGGCAAAGAAGCTGCTTGTCTTTTCAATTCATCGCTTAAAGGACCTTTTCCGGCTATAACCACAATAGCATTTTCGGAAATGAATGGAACGGCATCAATCAGATAGCGAAGTCCTTTGTAAGGGACATGGCGACCGCAAGTGAAAATTATTTTCCGGTTTTCATGCCGGTTTCTAATCTTTTCTATGGCTTCTTCATCACCTTCCTGTTTTTCCCATCGAACGGTATCTACGGTATTTGGAATAACCGTTAATTTGTTTCTGTAATGCGCTAAGGCTTTCGAGCCGTCAATGTAAGAAGGGCTTGTTATCAAAATTTTATCTGCCCGTTTCAACAATTGCTTTTCTATCGGATGATAAAAAAGGTATAATAACTCTTGTTCAATGATGTCGGAATGCCAATGTACAATCAGTTTTGTCCTTTTAGGAAGCGCTAATAATAAATAAACGCTACTCAAAGGATTAGGCGTATGAAAATGAACAATATCCGGATTATATGTTTTAAAAATTTGTTTCAATTCTTTATAAAACGAAAGGGAAACGGATTGACTGAATAGTTTATGCCAAACGCTACAACGGGTTATTGGTATGCCTTCATACAACTCTTTTACCGTTTGTTTTTTATCATTGAAACAGATAACCTGATGTTCAAATTCGGGTAAGGCAGTCACAATGCTGTAACACACGCCTTCAATTCCGCCAATGTGCGGCGGATAGTAATTAGGAATATGGAGTATTTTTTTCATGAAATAACAAAACTTTATTTCAGCAAGAATTGAATCAATTCGTCCCAATTCCGGGTAAAAGGTTCCTGATATTTCACAGGTTCCGTTTTATCGTAAGTCAAAACGCCTTGAATGAGGGTTTTCATATCGTTTGCTAACTGAGCGGCATTGTCAGGGTCGAAGAATTTGGCTTTATCGTATTTGCCCACAGATTCTTTAGCATAAGGCAAGTCGGCTATCAAAATGGAATTTCCATATTCTTTCGCTTCGGTAACTGGCAATCCCCATGTTTCTACTTTGGATGGAAAAAGTAAACAATCGCTGTACCGGTAAAAAGTATCTACCTCTTCCCTTGTCAATGCTCCTACAAATCGCAATTTTTTCAATGATCTATATTTATCGTAAATCAGGCTTGCATATTTATTTTCCGTTCCATCTAAAGTTAAAATGACTTCAAAATCGGAAATGCCGGCTTTTTCGAGAAGATGAACCGCTTTTCCGATAACTTCAAAGTTTTTATGTATCATTGGCGTAGCCGGATAAAAGAAAATTGTCCGGTTGTTTTGCAGTTTATTTTGTACGGACGGAATTATTGTAGTAATGCTTTCCTGAACAGGAAGCGCCACAATAATATTCTGAATTGAATACATTTCCCGAAATGCTTTTCGCAACCATTCCTGTTGCACAATCACCCATTTGTTTTTTTTGATGTTTATTTTGTATATGTACTTGGAAAATATACTAAACATAAAAATAGATAACTGAATGAAAAAACCTCTTATGCCTGCGTGGTAAAACGGAAATGGATTATGACAATACACCATTCGTTTTTCGGCGATAACATTCGGCGTTGCATCATGCAAAGAAAACCAAATATAGGGTTTCCACTCTTTGGAAAGTTTCTTGAACCCGATATATTCATAATACAGCCGGTAAAGCCACGATTTGCGTGAATTAGGAAAAGAATAGTATGTTACATTTTTCAGTTCGGGAAACTGCTTTTCATCGTGAACCAGCGCATAAATCATATATTCATCGCCGGACTGAGCGGAAAATGCAGCAATACAATCTTGCATAACTTTAAGCGTTCCGCCTCGAAAAAGATTTATTCCGGATAAAACAATTGTTTTCATTTTGAACTCATTAATTCATTAAATAATGATAGCCATTTTTCCATTATGTTATCAATTCGATAATTGGCTGAAGTTTCCTGAGCAGCTAAACTCATACGTTTCCGCAAATCATCCGATTCGATCAATTGATTTATTTTTTCAGATAGACGGGCTATGGCGCCGGTTTCAATTAGAAATCCATTTACACCATCCGTAATCAAGTCTTTAGGTCCGCAAGGAGAGTTGAAAGCTACTGCCGGTAAGCCGCAAGACATGCCTTCGAGCATTACCATGCCAAAAGAATCCAAATAACGGGAAGGAAAAACTAACAATGAATATTCGGGATATACCGTTTGAATTTCAGACACCGGTTCACAAATTTTCACCGCCGATTCTAATCGATTTTTCTGAATCAATTGAAGTAACAATTCTTTTTGATTTCCGTTCCCATAAATATCCAAATTCCAGTCCGAATGTTTGGCATAAATCGCTTTCCATGCTTCAATCAACAAATCAAACCCTTTCTCGTAAGCTAACCGACCAACAGCAATGACTTTTTTATTATTCGTAGTAGAAATCTTATCCGGTAAGAAAGGCAAGGGATTAGGAATCACTCGAATGTTTTCCTGATTATTCCAAAAAGTTTTTTCTTCTTCCGTCAATACAATCAGCCGGCTAAGTTTTTTGCATCGTTGCCACATTTCATACGTCCTTATCCTGGCTACTAAATTGGGTATCGGATTGCTTGACAGTTTCTTTGCCATCAATTGCCTGAAGTTACCCGGGAAGTGGAGTTCGCCAATTTTTATGCTCCCATCTTTCAAATCATTTAGAAAACCAATATCTAAACCTAAAGTTGAAACTACAATATCCTGACGAAATTCATTCAGTATTTTAGCAAGCGATTTTTTATATTCATTTGTTTTGTGGAAGCGGGATACACATTTTTGGATATAGTTTTCTTTGCCGAAATTTTCGTGAATGCCAATATCCAAATGATAAAGTTTAATTTTCTCAGATAAAGGGTAAAATACAGGTCGCCCCATTTGTTCGGTAGTGAGAATCGAAACTTGAAAATCAGGTAATTCAGCTAAGTAATTGGCTTTAATAGTAGTAACTCTTTCCATACCAGCAGAGTTAAAAAGCCCTCCGGGTAATAAATAGAGAATATTTATCTTTTTATTATCCATGTTCCAACTGATAATAATACTTGATTAAAAATGATGATCCGACTGCTATAAATAATACTTCGGTAATATGTTGCGTTCCAAGCGCTTCAGCTTTATATTCCAATATTAATATATATACGAACAATAAGAAAAAACATAAAGAATCGTGCTTATTTTCTACCGTTCGACTTCGTCGAGTAATACTTAATGGAAAAGCAAAATAGAGATACTGGTAAATAACCAGGCATAAAAGGTATAAAACCCCTCCAAAAACCAGCGCATTGATATATCCGGCATCGGAATTGCCATAACCAACATGAGCGCCTGGCGGAACACCATGTCCGGCCAATAGGGTTTCACTTCTTAGCGCAAAGTAATGACCGTGTATAAGCGCATCGCTTGAACTTGTAGATACAGTTCCTTTATCTCTCCAGTTGTAATAAGCTTCAAAAGCAAAAGGGAATATCTCATCATTTAAAGATTTCTGTTGTTTTGGGGTTAAGAGTAAATAGAAAAAGCCCATAGCCAGAACAACTCCAAGTGCTATTTTCCATGCGTTTTTCATCCATTTACTAAATCTATTCATCGAAAAATAGGCATATATAAATAAGCCTATAAATACTCCGACAAATCCAGTTCTGCCTGAGAGTGAAATACCCGCAATTAAAAAGAAAAATACTGCATACGCTTTCAAACCTGTGAGATATTTTTGCCCTTCTTTTAATTGTAAACGGAAAAACATAATACATGCCACTCCATACGCTGCAGGCAATTCGAAAAAGATACTCCCTGTTAAAGCATATCCTCTAAATTTATCAATGCCATATTCCGGATTTTCCATAAATGCTTTGAACACTGGTCCTTTAAAATCATAAATAGCATTTCCAAGAGGCGTATATAAGTAACCGGCTAAATGTATTAATCCTTGCAAAGCAAAGGCGTAACAAATAAGGACTGTCATCTTTTCATAAGCTTCACTTTCATCATTTTCAATAAATAAAGGAAGAGAAAAGATGAAACTTGATAACATAAAAAACTGCAAAATCAGACGTTTTAGCATTTGGATATAAAACTCTCCATGCAAGACAGTAAAAGAAAGGTTAATAAATGCCATGATTAGCGTTGCTATCAAAATAACTGCATTATAACGAAAATAAAAATAGTTTAAGGGAACTGACTTTCTCATAAACAGATAATAAAAGCCCACTAAAAAATCAGCTAATACTACCGAGTTATAAACATAAGGCAGTCGTAAGTTAAATACAATCATAAACAAGATGATTACCTTAAAAAATAGTTTCATTGCTATACATTAATTATTTGTAATTATTTCCATTCTGTTGTATTATTCCAACAAAAAAACAATTTATAAAATCCTTTTATATAATTTTTCACCATAAATAAATCCCAATATGAATGATTCAACTTTAAAAACTTGAATGATTCCTTTTTATGTTGCCGGGCAAGAATGCTAAAAATAAGCGAACAGCGCCGAGCTACTATTTTTTTTGATAGCGCCGGATCCATTTTGTCTTTCCAACTTTGAACAACATTCCAAACAGCATAACACATTTTTAGCGTAAAGGTAGTCATATTTTGCTTATGCCATCTGTAATATGCAAAATATTCGTCTAAATAAGCAATTTTATATCGAGAAGCAACATTAAGCCACATATCAAGATCTTCAACGATAGTATTTTCATTATACCCTCCAAATTCGTCTAAAACGGCTTTTCGAATCATTACCGTAACCGATGGAATGCAATCCCGCTCAATCAATGCCTCAAACTTAACGCTTTCTACCGGATCAATTACCGGATCAATAATCTGTAAGCCTTCGATAATCCTGCTTTGCTCATCCACCATATATACCTTGCCAAATACCATTGCATATTCCGGATGATTTTCCAAAAACGCTACATGTTTTTCAATTTTATCTAATGCTAAATAATCATCGGATCCAGCTCCATCGATATATTTTCCATGCGCATACTGCCTGAGGGCTTTATTTAATGTTTTTGAAATTCCTTGATTTTCCTGAAATACCAATGTAAAGCCATACTGTTTCTGAAGTCGTGTCAAAATTTCAGGCGAATTATCCGTCGAGCCATCATCAATGACTATTAATTCAATATTCTTATATGTTTGGTTCACAACACTCAGAATACTTTCTTCAATGTAAGCGGCATGGTTGTACGAGGGTATTATTACCGAAACCAGCGGATTAGTATGTGTATTATTGTCAGCCATTTTTGTTTATCAATGCATAAGTGTTAATTTCTGAAGTAGGCCACCATGTCGCATGACTATAAGGTGCATTTATGACCGAAACATGCAAACCCGGATTAAATATAACAGAACAGTCGCTCAATAAAGAAGCCGTTTTTAACAGATGATTGCATCGCGATAAAATCAAGCAATTGACCATTGCATCTCGGTTAATCACTGTTTTAGAATTATTTTGCTGTAAATGAATTTGATCGCGGGTTTCAGAACGTATTACATCTTCTCTGTAAATAACCGGAAGCGTTAAATCTGAATTTACAAGATAATGAATGATTTGGGCATCATCGGATGAAAGGAAAATAAGATTTAACGCCGGATTGCCGGATAGTATTTTGTGAGCCTGATTTAATAATTCTTCATAAGTTACTTCCGGAGCTTCGGTTGTCTTATCGGTTCCCCGATAATGGATTCCCAAAACCTGTTTCCCTGTAAATCTTTGATTGGTAAACGTGTTTACTTCGTCAATAATTTGCTGATTAAACCCTAAATATTTTTCAAACAAAACGTTAGCCATATTTAACCGTAACCGTTTATTGTAGTTTTTCCACACCAAATCGCTTGTATCATGAATCGATGTGTATTTTATCTCCGGATGATGGATTGCCTGTTCATTTTTATAAAAAAACAATTCCTTAAAGTAATCCGTTGTATTGTTTTTTTCTTTGTAATTAAATTTAATTAAAGGGATATATCCCTTTGTATCACAGTATAACAAAATTTCAAGCATGTTGATAATTCTTGCTCCCAAACCCATTGCACCGGTATTCATGTCAATGGCATAATACCCGCTTTTTGTCCGGTTTTGGAGCAAAAACCCAATTAATAATTGACGAATTTTCTTCCTCAATCTCTTCATACATCAATATTTATTCAATAAGTCAATCACTCGCCTGATTTCATCTTCTGTCATAACCGGACTCATCGGAAGCGTCAACACTTCTTTATGTATTTTTTCCGTAACGGGTAAGCACAAATCATTCCATTCCTTGTATGCCTTCTGCTTATGCGGCGGAATCGGATAATGAATCAAAGCCTGTACCCCATGATTTTCAAGATATAAGCGTAATTCGTCGCGCTTTTCCGTCCGTATCACGAATAAATGATGAACGTGCTCATCCTTATGTTCAGGGAGTAAAGGTAAAACAATTTTTTCATTTTTTATATTTTCTATATATGAATCTGCAATACGCCTTCTTATTTCATTCTCTCGATCCAAATATTTCAATTTTACGGAAAGAAATGCCGCTTGAATTTCATCCGTCCGGCTATTCAAGCCTTTATATTCGTTAATGTATTTTTCTTTAGATCCATAATTACCCAGAGCGCGTACTAACGTAGCCAATCTATCATCATTGGTTGTAATCGCTCCGGCATCGCCTAATGCACCTAAATTTTTACCCGGATAAAAGCTATTTCCGGCGACATCGCCTAAACTTCCTGTTCTTTTAGCAGGGGATTGCAGGTCAAGCCCGCAATGACAATAACAATAAGCGCCGATAGCCTGCGCATTATCTTCAATTATTTTCAGGTTGTATTTGAGAGCTACATTCTCAAGTTTGTCAGACCAGCAAACTCTGCCATACAAATGAACAACCATAATGGCTTTAGTTCGTGGAGTTATTGATTCCTCAACCAACGAAACATTCAAGTTATACGTTTGAATATCCGGTTCGACCAATACGGGTTTTAACCGATTGTCAGTGATTGCCAATATAGATGCAATGAACGTATTGGCAGGGACAATCACTTCGTCGCCTTCGCTCATTATTCCCAACTCGATATAAGCTTTCAATATCATGCGCAAGGCATCCAAACCATTGGCACAAGTTATTGCATGTTTTACTCCCAGATAATTTTCTAATTGCCGTTCAAACGTTTTTGTTCGTTCACCTTGCAAAAACCATCCGGAATCAATCACACCGGCGGCGACTTGCTTTAATTCGCCTGCGTATTGGGCGTTTATTTTTTGTAAATCATTAAATTTTATCATTGGTCTATTATATAAAAAATTTACTTTCTCCTTATTTTTGATAATACAAAATCTTTTATGTCTATTCTCTTATTCAGCTCTTTGTATGAATACAAAGATGAAATAATCAATAATATTCCTCCTGAAATAAATCCTACAGGGTATTTAAAAAAGTAAACGAATAAAAATGCAATCGTGCAAAGTAACAGTTGAAAAGCAAGCATCTTATAAAATGTTTTTGAATAATATACCTGATATCTTTTATTACCAACAAAAATTATCAATGCAAAATATAATATATAAATGATAAAAAAAGCAATCCCAATGCCTTCTAATCCGAAATAATAATAACAAACGACAAAAGCAATCAATTGAAAGCCATTATTAAGTATTCCTTCAAGAAAAAAATAAAATTTTGTATCTCCCTTTGCCAATGTAATATAGCTCATAGGCCAGGAAGCTGCTTTTAATAGCATTCCAATAACCATCCATTGAGCGAAAGGCATAATTGCTAAAAATTCTTTCTTTAGAAGCAAAGGAATAATAATTGGTAATGACGTTAAATACAGCAACATAATTGGCGCTATCATCAATATTACTATTTCGCCTTGCTGACTAATCACTTCCTTGATTTTAGAAATATTAGTATGTACGCCTGCTAACCGGGGATATAAATCTGCTGCTATAGCTGTAAATATAAGACCCACGTATTGATTGGTTATATTCCATCCGGCATTATACAAACCTACTTCATCAAGACCCCCTCTGGAGCGAATATATGTAATCAGAAAATAAGATATTCCATTTCCAATTAAAAAATTTATAGACGTTGCAATACCTAACTTAACCATTGCTTTCCCTTGCAAATAAGATTCTTTATAGCTTAGTTGCACAGGAACCGTTTTCACTTTTCGAGAATAATACCATGAAAAAAATAATCCTGCAAAGGAAGCAATAATTGATGCCGGCACGATTCCTTTCATTCCATAAAAATAATAAAATGGAATAGAAACTACAAGCCCTACCGCTGATCCCCATACTCCAACTATAGCAACATCTTTTATTCTTCTGATTCCTTTTAAAATAGCTGATTGTCCGCTACTAATTTCATTAATAAGAAGTGTAATAGAGATTAAAAGAAAAGCCCATACGTAGTCTCTATTGCCAAAACTAAATTGACTTAACCAGGGTGATAGAACAATGACAGTCAGCATTCCCAGAAGACCGGTAAACCACACCCAACGGCGAAATGTTTTGAGCGTTGAACTTAATTTTATCTGATCGCCTGTTTCATTTGCTGCAGCAATGTCTCTAATTGCACTGAGCGCTATACCTAAACCGGTTAACAGACTTATAAAACCCAAAGGATTAGTAAGTAATCCCATGAATCCCATACCAGCAGTACCTAACAGCACTGCCACAATTTTGTTACGCACAAGGGATATGAGAATAGAAAATACTTGTACCCCGCCAAAAATGAATGTGGTATTAAAGAGTTTTTGATATTCCCGCTTTTCCTGTTGAACCTCCATAGAATTACAAATAAACAGGGTTCAACAATCGTTCTTTCCAAATATATTCCACAGGATCGTTGTTCAAAACAACAATCTTGTCTTTTGAATCCCTTAATAAAGCTCCAAATTTACCAAATGAACCTTTACTTGTGATTTGATGCGCACAACCGGCAAGCAGGAATAAATCCATATAACCTTTGTTGGATCCGTTTCCGGTAACAATTTTATATTGAGTATTCTCAATAGGCAATTTTTCAACAAGTTCGTCTTTAACCCATTGGGGTTCGTCGGAAAAAAAATAGAAAAACGGTGTTTCTATTTTAGTGTAAAAATACGAAACAGCTTTATTAAAATATTCAAAATCAGCTGGATTCCCATAGGCATTGTTAAAGTCTTTCAGATCGCCTCTTCTCACATGTACTCCAACTGCATGATCTTTTTTATTAATATCTTCATACAAAGAATAATTGCGACTATCCAAAACTTGAGGGTCGATGTGAAAATATTTTGGAAACATATTTTTCCACATTTCTTGCGGACTGCGATAATATCCTCCCAAATATTTCGGCGGTTCTATATCATACAAAAAGAAATCCTCTCCTTCATGATCAAGATAAACGGTCGTATCAACAAAATAGGACGAATAAATCATACTTTCTATTTCATTTGCCTGCTTGAAAGTAAGATATGGAAAAGCTTTGAGCAAATCAAAGTTTCGTTCAAACTGCCCGTAATTATCTTTTCCCCAATATTTAAAAAAAGATAAATCATACTTTACAATATATCCTTTTTCACTATAAATGCGACCAAGCAAATATTGATGCATCTGAGAAGAGATGCCACCATCCATTTTTATTAAAATTTTGGGTTTCACAATCTTTAAGCATAAAAGAACTCTATAACAATAAAATAATAGTTGTATAGTTAGTCTTTTTATTTTTTGCTTTTTGGTCATATCAAGTCTATTCTATTAAAAAATAAAAAGCAAGTTTTTTATTTTATTGATGAAAATCAAATTGTTAAAGTATCTTTTTCAATTATGTTAATTCGGCAAAATTACTATTTTTTTTTGTATTTCAGATATTTTCTGTAAGAATTTTTTCAAAGTACCGTTTTGGTAATCTTGCAGACTTTTTGTACCTTTGCCCTATCTGTTTTGAATTTCACTAAAACGCTTTGCTATATTTTAATAATTAGTTGCGGATTTAAGAGACTAGAAAATGAGTAAAATATTAATCGCGGGAGCCGGGGGCGCCCCTTCTGAAGGAGTGATAAACTCTCTTTTACGTTGTGATAAGCAAGATATTGTGTTGGGAATGGGCAGCGACCCTACAGACTTGGTATTATCTTCTGCTTTAAAAAAATATTACATACCGTATGCAACTGACGCAAGCTATCCTCAAAAGTTAGAACAACTGCTGGATTTGATACATCCCGATTTGATTCATTTTCAAAATGACCTTGAAATATTCCGGGCTTCTCAATTGCGGAATATGATTCACGGCAAAGGTACAAAAACCTTTATGCCTCAGCACGATATTATCGACATCTGCGTAAATAAATATAAAACTTATTTGAAGTGGAAGTCTTTCGGCGTCAAAGTGCCTGAAAATATGCTTGTACGGACAGAATCAGATTTGAAAGAAGCATTCAAAACTTTGGCAAATAAAGAGGGTTACATCTGGCTAAGGGCATCTTCAATCGGAGGAGGAGGGAAGGGCGCTTTACCTGCGAATGATTTTACTTTCGCCAAAGGATGGATTGAGAGATTTGACGGATGGGGCGATTTCATTGCAGCAGAAATGCTGACAAAAGATACGGTTACCTGGCTATCTATCTGGTATGAAGGTAAACTTGTTGTTGCGCAAACCCGGATACGAAAAGGTTGGACGCATGGCAACAGAACTTTATCTGGGGTTACGGGAGTTACAAAAGTAGGACAAACTTTTTCAGATACTAAGGTAGATGATATTGCCCAGAAAGCCATTTTTGCAATCGACGAAAAGCCGCATGGAATTTACGGAGTGGATATGGCATACGATATAAACGGTATTCCTAACCCGACGGAAATCAATATCTCCCGTTTTTTTACTACGGTTTTGTTTTTTACGGAAGCCGGATTGAATATGCCGAAAATATTCAAAGATATTGCTTTATACGGTGAATTTCCGAAACTTCGCAAAATCATCAATCCTTTGCCCGACGGTTTATTATGGCTTAGAGGAATGGATACGAAACCGAGACTGATGACGTCCGAGCAAATTACGCAAGAAATAATAAACCTGTAAATGAAAACTTTATTGTTAACAGGAGGAACGGGGTTTATTGGAAGCTGGTTGCTAAAATATCTCCAAACATTATCTCAATATGAAATATTTGCTTTAAGTTCAAAACAAATACCCGGCTTGAAAACCATTTTGTATCAAAACTATACTTTTGATAAATCTGCTTTTAGCAAAGCCGGAGTTGATAAAATTGATGTGGTGATTCATGCCGGAGCATTTACTCCCAAATCTACCAATGAAGCCAATGACATCAGTTTATCAAATAGTAATATTTTCAATACTCAACATCTATTATTCAATCTGCCGCCAATTAGCAAATTCATATTTCTCAGCACAGTGGATGTATATAAACAAGACAATTTAATCGCGGAGCAGAGCGTTACAGAACCTATATCACTTTACGGTTGGTCAAAATTATACTGCGAACAAATGATTGAACATTGGGGAAAAGAAAATAATATATCAACACAAGTTTTGCGGATAGGACATATTTACGGTTCAGGGGAAGAAAAATATCAAAAATTAATTCCCACAATAATTAGAAAATGCTTGGTAAACGAAAATCCGGTAATATTTTCCGACGGACAAGAAAAAAGAGCCTTTTTGCATGTTTCGGATTGCGTGAAAGCGATTGTGAAATCCATTGATTTAGAAGAAAATATTGGAGTAATAAATATTGTCTCAGAAGAATCGTTACCCGTATATAAAATCGTTTCTATTATAAGAGATACTATCAACAAAAAATTAACTGTTGAATTAAAACACAACTTGGGCAATGTTAGAAGTTTGACGTTTGACGCATCAAAAATGAAAAAACAGTTACATACGCCGGAGGTGTCATTCAAAAACGGTATTAAAGAAGAAATAGAACAATTTATATTGTAAAATGAAAGAAGATTCATGTATTTTTTTTGATTTAGATGGAACTTTACTTGATTCAAAAGAAAGGTTGTATAAACTTTTTTCTTATCTCGTTCCCGAAAATACATTGAATTTTAATACCTATTGGAGAATAAAAAGAAGACAAAAGGAACATAAATATATTTTGAAAGAATATTATAATTATTCAGAGAAAGCAATTGTTGATTTTGAGCAAAAATGGTTGTCTGAAATAGAACAACCTCTATGGTTACAGTATGATAAGCCGTTTGACTGGGTAGCTGATTTTTTAAATTATTTGCATCCAAATTACCAATTATATATTGTTACTTCGCGACAGTCAGATAACGCAGTCAGAAATCAGTTGATGCAATATGAATGGATAAAGTTATTTGCTGACATATTAGTGACAAAGCAGCAAACTGAAAAATATGATTTAATAAATTCACTTTCAATAAATAAAGATAACAGTTGGATGATTGGAGACACAGGTAAGGATATACAAACCGGACAAAAGATTGGAATAAAGACTGCAGGAGTATTGACAGGTTTCAGAAATCGCGAATCTTTGCAAAAATACAATCCTGATATAATAATAAATAAAGCTTTAGATTTGAAAGATATACTAACTTGGAAAGAGGATTTCACTAAAATATAGGTTATGAATGATAAAAAAGTTTCAATTCAAAGTTTGGATGCAATTGCTTCAAATTCGATGTATGCAGTTGGTATTGGTTCGTTTACAACACAATATTCATTTGAAGTATTTTCACGCTATATAAAACAGGGTCCCATTTTAGAAATAGGTCCAGCAGAAGGAGTAATGACAGAATATCTTTTTCGTTTAGGAAATCCTTTGACTTTGGTCGAAGGATCTTCATTGTTCAGCAAACAGTTAAAGGAAAAATATCCCGACATAGAAGTGGTTAATTCATTGTTTGAAAACTTTAAAACAGAAAAAAAATATCGATCCATTATATTAGGACACGTCTTGGAACATGTCGATGATCCGGTGCTAATTCTGCAACACGTCAAACAATTTTTAAAAGAAGATGGGGTGATTTTATCAGCTGTACCTAATGCTAATTCTATTCATCGGCAAGCAGCAGTATTAATGGGATTGCTTCCACAGGTAAATGCTTTTTCCGAATTAGACAAACATCATGGACACAAACGTGTCTATTCGATCGCAGCATTAGAAAATGATTTTTCTTTGGCAGGTTTGAAGATTTTAAAGACGGGAGGATATTGGTTAAAACCGGTATCCAATTCGCAAATGGAAAAAGACTGGACTCCGGAAATGATTGCCGCTTTTATGAAATTAGGAGAAAAATATCCAAAAATTGCAGGAGAAATTTATATTGTTGCTGGCATATAATAATAAGTAATACAATTAAATACCTAATTCAATTATTTTTTTCTTTAAAAATTCCAAATCTATTTCAAAAGGAGCATGTATATCGCCGAGATCGATACCTTTTCTTGTATCCTCTTCCGTGATATATAACAGAAAAACTCCAACAGCAGATGCAAGCGTTGAAAAGCCCGAAAAAGGTAAATGGGTTCTATACAAAATAAGCACTTTGGTAGAATTGTTACAAAACAACAAATTAGTAAAAGCAGCACCAGAACCTCCAATTATCCATTCCGCTTGACTAAAAAGACTTATCTGGTCAGCAATTGACAGCGTTTCCGGGAAAACGACTTCAAATCCAAACTCCGATAACATTTGTATAATAGTGTCTTCATTAAATTTTCTTCGTGGACTTGCATTTTTCCTTGAAATGAAAATCCTTTTAGGAAATTCTCTACAGGAAGAATAAGGTAAAAGATAGTCGCGTAAATCACGTAAAGCTTTCACATTAAACTGTGCGTCATCTACTTGATCGCCTTCTTTTACATTGGGCGGAATGAAATTTGGACAATTAATATGAATCAGCTCTCTAACTTTAAACCTGCATTGCCGATCTACTCCAATTAATTTGTATCCTTTTTTATTGGCAATATCCAATAACTCTTTAAATCGGGGTCTTGTTAAACATGGCATATCAATTAGTACTGGAATATCTAAAGGAATATCTAATGTGTTCAAATATAAAAATTTAATCACAAATTCATAAAGCAAATGGTAATAATTCCACGAAAAATTACCTCCCATCCAAATCGCTTTTTCTAATGAATTAGTTATTCCTTTCCAGTAGAAAACATTGTTGCCTTTTATGCCTATAATTTTAGAATTGTAATTGGTATATCGGTATCTTTTTAATTTATCGTACATGGGCATGTCAAACAAAACTTTATTATGTGATAATGTAATCAGGTTTGAATCCCCATAGACTATCGCATTCTTAATAAGTAAAGTATATTGGATGTAATCTCTACCTTCAAGCATTTCCTGTTTTTTACTTAATCCGTCATTGAACAGAGGCGGGGAATAAGACAGGCGTACATTTTCGCAACTTAAAATTTTTACATTCGGAAAATTGCCGGTTAAAATCTCTTTGATAGAAATCAATTTTCCCCACAATAACCCTCTGTAATGAATAAAATCCTGAATAAATTTTATCAAAAGATTAACTTTATTTAATCCAAGTTTTTTCCCAATATTTACAATTACACTATCTTGGTTCATGCGTCATCACTCATGTTTCTGAAACAAAATTATCATTAATTAATTTTTGTACTTTCATCGCTTTCATACATAAATTAATATGCTTTTTCTTTCCTTGGTTAAATCCTTCCGGAAGAATTTTATAATAGATATTCAATTCGTCAGTTTTTATTATTTCCGGACGAAACGATTGTACATACCGGTGGGTATTATTATCTCGCCGGGCATCGGTATATTCTATCTTTTTATCCAATTCGAAGCCAATCTCAGTACTAATGATGTTTCCCAGCACGGAAGCGCCTAATACCGCATCGGGGGAAAATATCCAACTGCCCTGCGTAAATGTGTCTTCTGTTATATCATATATCCGCGCAAGTCCTTGCGGTTGATTATCTATTGAAAAAAGAAAATAATAATCCAATCCTTGCGCTTCCCGTAATTTGTAATTTCGTATCCATTGTCTTTGCTGTTCAACATTGGAAGAGGTAGAATGGATATGTTTACTCAAGCGAGGATTTGTACGTAAAGAGACAATAAATTCCGCATCTTTTTCTTCTACAAGCCGGACTTGCAATCCATACCGCTCGAGCGTAAAATCGGGAGGTAACTTTTTCATCATCCTGTAATATTGATTGTTCGTCCGCCATCTACTATCAATTGTTGTCCGGTAATCCACCGAGCTTCTTCGCTTAGCAAAAATTTAACAGCTCCACAAATATCTTTAGTGTTACCGGGTCCTAAAGGATAAGTTTCATCCATTCGTTCAATCAGCGCTGCATCTGTATAAACATTTTCGTTCATTGCCGTCTTAATTCCTCCCGGAAGTACAGAGTTTACTCTCACAGCAGGCGCCAATTCAACAGCTAAACTTCTCATTAATCCATCAGTTGCAGCTTTCGAAGCTGAATAAGCGCTAAACGTTTTCACTCCAAATTTGCTGCTAATGCTGGATATAAAAACGATACTTTTCAATTCGTTAGTATTTATTTTTTTCTTTGTTAATACTTTAGCCAATAGCATCGGTGCGATAGTATGGATATCAAATGATAAACGAAACAATTCGGCTGTTGCCATTTTCAACGGTCGCATTTTCATATAACCCGCCGAATGAACAAATCCATTAATTACGCAATCATTTTCAAGCAAAAACTGTTCAAAAGCGCTCTCTAAATTATCAATCATCGTTAAATCATACTTCCAAATCAAATGTTCACGATTCGGATTGCAAGCTTCCAACGTCTGTTGAAGCCTTTCTTCATCACGACCATGTATAACAATCGAATATTGTCCGGAAAGCTGAACGGCAATTTCGCGTCCAATTCCTGAAGAAGCGCCGGTAATAAGCAAATACGATTTTTTTTCCATCTATGTGTGCTTTTTTTCTTCAATTAATTTTTTTATTCCTTCAACAGTTTCAGCTTCCCTAATTTCCATTGCAGAAATCGTTACGCCGTATTCATCGTCAGCTAAAGCAATAATCGATAATTGAGCAAGCGAATCCCAAGCATCAAAATCAATTAACTTATCGCTTAGATTCACTTGGTCTTCTTCTAAAATTTCAGCAAGTTGTTCAAGAAATTTATCCATAATTTAATAATATATAATCTGATTAAAAGCTAATTTTCCCAAAGGCTGCTCAATAGCCGCCCAAGTTAATCCGACGCCAAATCCGGCAAAACATACCTCATACGTATGGGCGACGGCATCAGTTCCTAAATTAAAACTGATATTAATGGGTATAGTAGCCCCACTCGCATTTCCAAAATTTTCTACAATATTGGCAGGCATTTTTTCGCGAGGAACGCCTATTTTATCAGCTAACTTATGGAGCATAAATTTATTCGGCTGATGAAAAAAATAGTAATCTATTTCCTCCTTTTTTTTCCCTGAAATTATCAAAAGTTCTTCAATCATCGGAGGGACTTCTTTTTGAACGAAATTAAAAACCTCATCGCCTTTCATCACTAAATTTTCCAAACTTCTGAAATTTCCATTTTCATCTTCCTTCATTTCGGCAGTTTCAGACGAACACGGTATTTTGAATCCTCCTGCAGGAATCTGTAAAGTATAGGCGCCTTTACCGTCCATATTTACTACAGCATTAATTATTTCAGGAACATCACTCCTTTCGACGACAGTTAGACAGGCTGCATCACCGGCAAGCGGAAAACTGTTACGATCCCGTTTGCTTATCTTTTGACTTAGAACATCCGCATTAATAAGAAGCACTTTTTTAATATCCGCCTGATCAAGCAGCATATATGCCTGAATCAACCCGATAATATATCCAGCACATCCCTGATTGATGTCCATACATAACATGTCTTTTCCAAGATTGGCTTTCCCTTGAATAATATTGCTTGTGGCAGGTAAAAAATGTTCGGGCGACTGGGTTACAAGTATTAATGCGCTGATATCTTCCTTTTTAATCAAATTATTATCCAACAAATAATTGATACCAAAAACCGCCAAATCCGAAACATTTGTATTTTCATCAACAATCCGGTGTTTGTTAAAGCCCATCGCCAATTTCAATTTCATTGACTTTGCCAGAGGAAAATTGTAATTAGCCATTTCTTCCTCAAAAGTTATTTCTCTTTGAGGAAGAACAGACAGTACTCCGCTGATACGCTTATTCTGAAATGTAAATCGAAGACTCATTTTATTTTACTCCACTTTTCTTTAACAGGGTTTCTATTTTTTCGACAGACGAAAAATTTTCGGGTAATACATCGACGCCGTCAATCGAAATTCCAAATTTTTCATCAAGCGCATTCACAAGCATAATTACATCAAATGAATCAAGCATTCCGGCTTCTATAAAATCAACACCCTGACTAAAATCAAACTCAGGACGCAGTTCCGTCAAAATATTGACAATCTGTTGTTTCATTTTTACTCTCTTTTAATAAATGTATAATCTTTTAATCCATCCAACCGCGCTCCCATCAGTTGATATATGGATTTTGCTTTTATATTCTCTGTATTCACCCAACCGGAAGCAGAACTCGCCCCTTTCAAAGAAACTATATCAAACATATCCAGAATAAGTTTCAGGCCGTTATTATTCATATTCATTAACAACCGTAGAACACATTTTTTACCTTCTATTGAAAATATATGTACTCCACATATTTTATCATCCTGTTTGTCAAGAATCACAATTCCATTGTTGATAAAATCTTTCAATTCCTTACGTGACGGCAAATGATCGGTATATGGAGTAAATCCTTCATAATTAGAATACATGTTATAAATCTCTTCCAAATCGCTTTCTCTGGCATAAATAATTTTATACAAATCACCGCCTGTCCTGAATTCCGAATAATAAAATCTTTCATAGACGCCTATATTATCATATCCGGCATCCGACATTAACTGTTTCCATGCTGATATATCACTTTTTGTCGGAATATTCAACACGTTAACCCCCTTCATGGATTTTAATAATCCCGTCAAATCATCTCGATTATCAGATGATACATATAATCTGTAAAAATTTTCCGCCGGTTTTGCAAGGATGAAAGTATGGTCTGTTGATACATATAAATCACCTTCGGCAAATTCCTGTCCAAAATAATTGGAATAAGACCGAAACAAAAATATCTTTTGTTTATATTCTTCCGATTTATTTATATCAATTTTTTTCATTTCCCTACGCTTAATCCTTATTTACAATTTCAATAAAACCAATTTCTTGTTTATAGAAATAACAAATCAATTTATCATCCAAAGCGGCAGCTTCAACCGGCCGGAACAGCGGAATATAACCCAACGCAAGCAATGCGTCGAAATCTCTGTTAACATCATCTGTTTCATAACAAACATGATAAGGCGCTGTCCCTCCATTTTTTTTCAGTACTTTATTAACAGATGAATTTTCATCAACAGGTTCAATCAGTTCAATATCAGGACTCCCCTCTTTTGAAAGAAAACAAATTTTCGTTTGTTGAATAGGGTCAATGGTCGTCTCGCTTACGCGATAGCCTGCTGACCGATATAGAGCAGACGTTTTCTCTATGCTGCCGGTCACATAACCAATATGATGAAATACAAAACTACTTAGCATTTACATTATTTTTTGATAAACGATATTAACCAGTTCCTTTATATTTTTAGCCTGAATGATTTCTATTGATGAAAATTTCATTCCAAAATGATTTTCAATGGCAACAATTAATTGAATATGAATCAATGAATCCCAACCCTTTACCTCAGTGGAAGTAGTCTTCTCGTTTATTATAATACTCTGATTATCTAATATATCACGCAAAATATCCTGTATTTGCGATCGAATGCTGTTTCTATCCATATTTTCATTAATCTATTTTATACAATAAATATCCATTTAAAGCCTTTAAATTCAAACATTTATCATCTTATTCAATTTTAACCGGTCAATTTTTCCATTTGCGCTCAAAGGCATTTCTTCCAAACGATATTGTTTTGTCGGCAGCATATATTTAGGGACAAACTGCAACATTCGTTTACGAAACTCTCCAATATTCAGTTCTGTTTCTGTTTGATAAAACATCACAATTTCTTTTTGTTCCTGATTATATACAACACATACCGTTTTCACAAGCCCAGTTCCTATTACGGCATTTTCAATCTCGCCCAATTCAATCCGGTAACCATTATGCTTTATCTGAAAATCTTTTCGTCCGACGTACATGATTTCTTCCCGTTCATTCCGGTAAACCATATCGCCAGTTCTGTAAATGATTTCCGGATAATGCGGATTCAAAGGATTTTGCACAAAAACCTTCGCCGTCTTTTCCGGATCGTTGTAATATCCCATTGCCAACGACGAACCTCTTACGCATAATTCACCTTGTTCATTGGTTTTTGCTTCTCGGTCGTCAGCCGTAAGAATCAAAACCCCGCTATTTCTGCATGGTTTTCCGATTGGTAATGGTTCATCATCCGTAAATTCCCTATCTACAATATAAAAAGTACAATCAACTGTGATTTCAGTAGGTCCATATAAATTGGCATACAGGCAATCAGGCAAATGTTTGCGCCAATAGTTGAGATGACGATTGGGCATTACTTCGCCCGCAAAAAGAATTTTCTTGAGATATGCCGGTTTCTTTTGCTCCAGCAAATCGTAGTTTGCAATATTAATCAATACAAACGGCACCCAGAAAACAAAATTCACTTTCTTTTGATTAAGTAAATCCAGCAATTTTGCAGGAAATGCGTAATATTCATCAGGAACGATTTCTAATTCGGCGCCGGTAGCAAACATTAAATACAAATCTAATGTAGAATTATCAAAATAAAATGGCGCTTGATTGGCGATTACGGTATTTTCATCCACTTCAAATGTTTGAATCGCCCAATCAATGTAATCAATCACTCCGCGATGGGATATAACAACCCCTTTCGGATTTCCGGTCGATCCGGAAGTGAAAATTGAATAAACAGGGTCGGTATCAATAATATTCTGTGTCATTGCGGGCTTGACCCGCAATCCCCTGTCAGTTTCAGGGGATCCCACGTCAAGCGCGGGATGACAACTTTCTTCTATGATGATTATATTCCCTTCATACAACGACTTTAATCTTTCATAATTGGCTTCATTGGTTATGATGATTTTCGACTGCAATGAATCAAAAATGCTTTTTATCCGGCTATCCGGAGATTTGGTATCAACAGGCACATAAAAATTTCCGGAATAATTAATTGCGGCAAAACTCATTACCATGTCGCATCCTTTTTGCATAAAAACGGCAATCGGATGATTTTCCATCCGATCTTCCGCAATACGCTCTGCAATACGCAAAGCTTGACATTGAAGTTGCTTAAATGTCAATGTCTTTTGCGTATCATCGACGGCAATTTTATCAGGATAGCGTTTTGCCGTCTGATCAAGATAATGTGTAACATTTATTTGCATCAAAGATTCGATTTAAAAATTAAAAAATCATTGTAATCTCTGATATAATCAGCTTCGTTGTATTTTTGCGAAGCCATTACCAAGCAAATAGCCCCAGACGAAAAATTGCTCAATTCCCGCCAAATTCCCGGTATCACATGTAATCCGTAATACGGACGGTTTAAAGAAACGGTTTTTTTGTTCTTACCGTCGTCTAAAGCAATATCAAAACTTCCGCTAACAGCTACTATCAATTGTTGCAATTCCTTGTGTGCGTGACCGCCGCGAAGTTCGCCGCCCGGAATATCATATAAATAATATACCCTGTGAATATCAAATGGTAAATCTATCGAATTATTCAGTGCAGTAATATTACCTGCCCTGTTGTGTATTTTCGGTAAAGTAAGAACATTGCAATTATATATTATCGAATCCGTCATTTTGTTTGAGTTAAATTTATAAAAGATTCAAAATCATAAATATAGTCCTCCTTCGAATAAAATGTAGATGCTAAAACCAGACATACGGCATTCGTCGAAAAATTCTCCATGTGACGCCAATACATTTCCGGAATATAAAGTCCCTTGTATGGCCTATTTAAATGGAATCGACTGAATTGAATGCCATCATGCAATACTACGTCAAAACTTCCCGATAATGCGACGATTACTTCTTTTTGGATTTTGAAAGCATGTCCCCCGCGAATTTCGCCACCCGGAACATCATAGATCCAGTAAGCGCGTTTGATGTCAAATTTCAAATCTACGCCCTCTTCAATAAATGAAAGATTTCCTCTTTCATCCAATATCTTAGGAATATCAAATTCTTTCACTCCACTGAGAATCATAAGTTAATCACGCTTTAGAATTTATTCCTTCCGTACTTTCTTTAATAAATAAGATTTTAATCGTTTGCAGCATAATAACAAAATCTCTTAGCACGGAATAATTATTAATATAAATCAAATCATATCGTAATTTATCTTCTACGCTTGTATTGTATTTTCCCTCTACTTGCGCTAATCCGGTTAATCCGGCTTTCACTTTTAAGCGAAACCGGTATTCCGGTATTTCTTTTTCAAATTGTTCAGCAAAAAAAGGACGTTCGGGACGAGGTCCGACCAAGCTCATTTCTCCTTTTATAACATTAATTATCTGAGGAATTTCATCCAACCTGATTACCCGCATAAATCTACCTATCGGTGTTATGCGGGGGTCTTTTTCTTCGGCTAACACCGGTCCCGACATTTTTTCTGCATTTGGAATCATCGTTCTAAATTTGTAAATCTTAAAAATCCGTTTTCCTCTTGTAAGCCGCTCTTGCATATATAATACAGGTCCTCCATCTAGCTTAATCAAAATCATTAATACAAACACAAGCGGTAAAGAAATAATAGCGGCAATTGTTCCAAATACTATATCAATTGTACGCTTTAAAATACGTTCTTCCGGAGAAAATTCCATATTGGTTATACGGAAAGTTGGAATATCGCCTGTTTTATACAGAGAAGATGAAATAATGCTTATATCGGAATATTGAGGAATGAAGCATACTTCTTTATTGTATTTGAGGCAAAGCGGTAAAATAATTTCCCGCACGTCTGATTGAATATCGGCACATATAAATACTTCATCAATCAATTCAATTTTTGAAAGCAAAGAAGAATCATAAACGGGGTACTGATCTATTACATTATATAAGTGAGAATAGTTGTGGCATATTATATTACATAATTTTTCCGAATTATTGCCTATTATAATAATTTTTTTAACAGCAAACAGTTGACGGCTTATGTACCAATATATAATGTTTTTAATGATTAAAAGTAAAAAATAAATGCTACCGCTCACAAGAATGACGCTTCGAGGAAAAGCTAATGCAATATCACGTACAAAAAAGCATATTCCCATAATGCCAACCACCAGAGCAATTGAAATGAGAAATACTGTATAGACCACATCTGAGAGCGTTTTTTTATAAAGATTGTATAATCCGAAAGCATACATAAAAATAAGATACAGTATTCCTATAAACGGATATATAATTTGAAATGCTTCGAAATTTTTTTGATAATCCTCCAGCATTTTACTTTTATCCAACACATAGAAAGTAAAAAGAATACTGCCGTATATAATGGCTATATCAATTAATATAAGTACAATTCTTCTCATACATTTATATATGTTTATAAAATAATCAAAAGTTTATAAATCTATTATAAAGGTTAATTAAACATAGATTTATAAACTTTTAATTAATCAAAAAACTTAGGCTCAATGATTTTATTTTCTTTCAACCATTACAACTACTCTATTCCATTCATTGGGTGGAAATGGTTGTTCTTTATCACCTTTCCACTCAGACACAATGCGATTCCCATTGATCCCTAAACGTTTTAATTCAGCGGCAACAGCTTCTACTCTTTTTTGACTTAATTTTAAATTGTAAGAAGGATTACCTGTTTTTCTGTCAGCATAACCGACTATAAATATTTTAGAATTAGGATTTTTCTTTAAATAATCCGCTACATCTGCAATTTTATTCTGCTCAGTAGATTCAATCTTATAAGAATCTAAACTGAAACGAACATATTCAGGTAAACATCCAGCCTCTTGAACAACTTGAGTTACAACTTGTTGTTTGGGTTTATCGTCACAGCATTTTTGCAATTTATCCAACAAATCTTGTTGTCTTTCCAAAATATCTTGATGATTATCGATCAAATAACGATTTGCATTTATTTTCTTATTTAACCGGTCTATTTCATCGGCTGTTAACTGAGCAATCTCAGAAAGTGTAGTATATTTCTTACTAAACGTATATTGAATTCCTAAACCCAAATTAACAACGCCGTCAGCAGAAGAAGTTCCTACATAACCGTCAAATTCTTTATCTGTTATATTTGCCTGCGGCTCAAGATAAATAGAAAATTTTTCACTAAGATTAAAATTAACTCTGAATCCAACTTTTCCAACGAAATGGAAAAAATTAGGAGTAGTTACATGGTTGGGAAAAGCATGAATAACGCCAAGACCAGCAAATGGAATAACATCAACCTTATTATGTGGTTGATAATGCCCACGGAAAAGATTGGTAAAATTAGCCATCAAATCCAAGGTAGCAGTTCCATAATTAAAATCCTGCCAAAACCCTGGTTCTCCACCTTTTCCTATAACCTTTGTATATTTATCATTCCAAGCCTCTTCCCCAGGAGCAGGAGCATCAGCAAAAGGATTACCTGCTAACGGATAAATACTATGAGTATAATTAGTCCACACATAATAGCCTCCTCTTGGACGTGCATAATTAAACCCTCTTAAAGCTCCTCCCATTACTTGAATCTGAGCTCCAAAATATGGATTAAACCATTTGCCCACATTAAAAGCGCCTCCAAATTTAATTCTTTTGCTTGCAGAAATATCGCCATCCTGTTCTCCTCCAAGCAAATTAGCATCTCCGCCCAGCGAAATAAACCAATTATCACCATAAGCATTTCGCTCAACTACACTGCGTAAAGCATTTTGATCATTCTGGCCATCCTGTTCATTTTGAGCAAAAATTGTAAATGCAACAGTCGAAATGACCAATGTAATAAAAAATCCAATAATCCTTTTCATAATTTTTTTTTATTTGTTTTTATTTTTTTCATAATTAACTCTCACTCTCATAACCGTAGCCATAACCGTAGCCATAACCGTAGCCATAACCATAGCCATAACCATATCGACCTTTGCTTTCAGAAAATCCATTCAATACGATATTTGCATCATTAAGTCTTTTTTCCTCAAAAA
>Ga0209629_10000324_pt1 | contig 25137 bp, 19 predicted proteins | sample TergutCu122P5_FD_187286 | JGI IMG/M metagenome (GOLD analysis project Ga0209629, IMG submission 187286) | Cubitermes ugandensis P5 segment gut microbial communities from Kakamega Forest, Kenya - Cu122 P5 (SPAdes) (version 2) | ecosystem: Host-associated > Arthropoda: Insects > Digestive system...
TTGTAATTACTTTTGATGTCAAACTCTACGGTTTTTATTTCCGTTACATCAGATTGCTGTGCAGCGATTGGAATAACCGCCATAAATAGTGCCAAAACTAACAAAATTCTAATTTTTTCTCTCATATCTAATTTTTTTTAATATTACTTTTTTACTTCATTGTTTCTCTACGGTTTGCTGTACACTGTCGCCCGGGTGGCGGCTAACGTGGTGGCGGCTTCACGCAGGCGGGGGCATCGGTAAGGCTCGGACGAGAGCAAATGATGCTGTTACCTGCTCTGTGTCAGACGAGAATGCACCCCCGCTTGCGTGAAACCGCTCGTTAGCCGCCGCCCATTTTATTCTGCTAATAATTTCCTGTCAAAGTAGAGGTAAAATCGTAAAGATATTTTTCAAAAGGTTCATCTTTATCTTTTGGATGTTTTAGCATATAATCAAAAAACAACGACGAAAGCACGTGTGAACCGTAATCGTGTTCCTTAAAATACTTTTCAGGGTCTTTTTCAATGCCAAGTTTATAAGCCACATAATAACCTAATGTTTCGACAATATTTTCTTCCAAAAAATAGTCCATTTGTGAATATCTTACATTATCTTTTTGATTGTTAAAAGCATCTATTACAAAAGGAAGCACAGACAGTTTTTTCAAAGTTTCCTGTACTTTCTGATAATCATAGGGTGGATGAAACATTTCGTGAGCAATAACCATTAATGTTCGATTTCCAAAATTATCTGATAAAATCATTGCATCGCCGGTAAGAGACAATTTTGTGCCGTGAGGACGTTGAAACCGAGAAACAAAAATATTGATTTTGTCGGGTAGCGATGGCTTATAATTTAAAAAAATATTTATAAATTCATTTTCTCGAACAAGTTTTTGATTTTCAGCGCAAATCGAATCAACTGACGGCTTGACTTCTTTCTGCCAATACTCTTTAAAACCGTTTGCCTCCAAATCGTTAATAATTTCTCCCGACATTACAAGAACAGTGTCAATGTGGTCTAAATACGAAAGCGGTACATAATTCGTATGCCTTACCTGCGCAACTATCGCATTAATTTCCGCTTTCTTGGCAAAAGATTGGGTAACGCTATTATTTTCGTAATCGCTAATTTGAGCCAATAACAAATTAAGCGGAAAAGCAATATTTGTTCGATGTAAAATTTCTACCATCGCAGCAATATTGTTTCTACTTTCTGCACTCAACAGCGGATAAAATTTGTCGTATGCCTTTTTGTTCTGTTGAACATAATAATCGTCCGAAGTCAAAACATTGAAGAACGACAAAACTTCAAAATTGTAATTACTTTTGATGTCAAACTCTACGGTTTTTATTTCCGTTACATCAGATTGCTGTGCAGCGATTGGAATAACCGCCATAAATAGTGCCAAAACTAACAAAATTCTAATTTTTTCTCTCATATTTTTTTCTTTTTAATTTATAATTGAATCCGCTAACGCAATAATTTTCCCTACGACTGCTTTCGGTTGATAATTTCTGTCGAAAAGCAGCGGATAATCGGTGCGACCGGGAATGGGCCAATTATTACGCCAAGTGTGTTTGTCGCTTGTTCCCCAAGTTGTAACGCGGGTGATAATATTTTTGTGCTGTAAAAATATTCTAAACATTTCCACATAGCGCGCCGTCCACAAACTGTCGATATTCGTCGGCAAGCCGTCGGGAAAAGGGTTCATCGCTTTTTTATAGGCAAAAGTATCGGTTATTTCCGCGCCTTGATTTTTGTTTGGATGCGGCAATACACTTTGGTCAAGTTCGGTAATCATCACTTTCACGCCTTCGGCGGCAAATGCTTCGGCGCTTTTGGTCGCCTCGGCAAAGTCGGGATAGTTCAATCCGCAATGCCCCTGCATACCGATAGCGTCAATGCGTATTCCTTTGTTTTTCAGATGTTTAATCAATTCCACAACTGCTGCGCGTTTGGGTTGCTGTGCAAGTCCAAAATCGTTGTAATACAGTTCTGCGGCGGGGTCGGCGGCGGCAGCCCACACAAAAGCCGAATCTACAAAATCTTTTCCGATAATGGTATAAAATTTTGTGTCGCGCCACGTGCCGTCGTCGTTCAATGCTTCATTTAACACGTCCCAGCCCTTAACTTTGCCTTTGTAGCGGCTTACAACGGTTGTGATGTAAGTTTTCATACGCGCCAGCAAAGTATCTCGCGAAACGTCCGCGCCGTTTTTGTCAGTGAAAAACCACGCAGGTGCCTGATTGTGCCACACAAGGCAATGTCCGGTTATAAACATTCCGTTTTTTTCGCCAAACTCGACAAATTTGTCAGCATCGGCAAAGGTGAATTTGCCCTGTTCGGGCTCAATGTGCATAGATTTCATACAGTTTTCGGCAACGATAGCGTTGAATTGCTGTTTGATGACGCGCACGCCGGCAGTATCGCGTCCGTAAATCTGGTCGAGATTCATTGCCGTACCGATGTAGAATTTGCCTGCAAGCGCATCTTTAAGCGTTTGCGACTCTGATGTTTTTTTTGTGCTGCAACTTACTAATACTAAGACAGTTGCGAGGATTAATGGGATGTTTTTCATACAAAAAATTATTAAACAGTTTATTTTTATAAAAAAAAATATATTTTACGCAAAGAACGCAATAACTTTTCGCGAAGTTCGCAAAACAAATATTTGATTATAAAAATTTGCGTACCTTGCAACGAAACCTTTGCGTACTTTTACGAACGATTTAAAATTCTGACATTCGTCAGGTTAAATTCTAAATCTGTTTTTTTGGGTTTAAAATTAAATAAATAATTGGCAAAATACCAACGCTGTTTATAATCAAAAGCAAGACAAACCATGCTGTATGTTTGTTTTGGGCAGAACGCCAAAGTGCAATACCTCTGAAAACTAAATCAAAAACCTCAATTATGATTATCAGTGGCAATATCCATATTATATTATCTGTAATAAAATTTAATACCGAATTGTTCATAAATATTTTTTTAATAAATTTAAAAAAAATTAGTTGTTTTGGGCATTTCTTTCTTCAATTTCTTTATTTATTTTATCAATGGTTTTGTCGTCTAATTCATATTTTGAAATAATAAACATAGCCAACAGCAAAAAAAGTGAAGGAATGACAACCAGTAGCCATAAAATTCCTTGCTGGGCAAATGGTGTTTGAACATCAAGTTTTGCATCAAATTTTGTAATTGATAAAACAATTCCCGGCAGTAGTCCGCCAAGCGCAAACCCCGCTTTAAAGAAAATTCCAGTAAGAGCATTAACCACACCCGAAATTCGTTTGCCTGTTTTCCATTCGCCATAAGAAATTACTTCAGGAACTAATGCCCACATATAGCCGGTAGCAACGATTAAGCCCGCTGACTTTATAAACTGTGCAATAAAAATTAACCAAATATTCGACTTTGTAGCCGGAAATATTGATAAAATATACAACATCGCCATACCGATAATTGCCACTGTAAGAAACAGATAGAACATAGGTTTTTTCCCGATCTTACGCTTAATTGCAGGTACAAAAGGGAAAAAAATGAATGCCGTTATCGATCCCAAAGCGTTAAACCATTTTAGATAATCTTGATGACCTACATTATATTGCATATAATACGGAGAAGCAGAATTGCTTATTGCCAAAATTGCGAAAGCGGTAATAAAGAAAAATGCCAATACTCGCAGCGGACGATTGTGAACAAATTCGGTAAATAAATCTGTATATCGAACTGTTTCAGTTTTATTTGCATCTAAAACAACGCGCTCTTTTGTCTGCGAAAAACAGTAAAACAACAAACCCAGGCATACAATACCATAAATTAACATAACTATAAACCAAACTCCCGATGCTGCAGGTTTCGACCAGTCGTTGTTCGGCGAATAGTGTTGGATTAATGCCGGTAATCCAAATGCAACGGCAAATCCGCCCATGTTTGCCATAAACATACGGACAGAAGTAAGTTTTGTGATTTCATCGGTATCGCGCGTGAGTGAGGCATTAAGTGCTCCGTAAGGAACATTAATCAATGTGTAAAGCAACGAAAACGTAACGTAAGTGATATATGCATACCATAATTGTCCTGAGAAACCATTCCAAAAAGACAAAATAAATAAACCTGTCAGAGGAATGCCACCCAAAACTAAATAAGAACGATATTTTCCCCACCTGGGCGACGATCTATCAATCAATGCTCCGACGAACGGATCCCATAAAACATCTACTATTCTGACTATTCCGAACATAAATGCTGCTTTGCCCGGACTTATTCCAAAAACATTTGTATAAAAAAACAACAAATATATTGCTACCGTTTGATAGATAAGGTTTTGTGCCAAATCCCCGCTGCCAAAGCCAATTCGTTGCAGCCACGAAAGTTTGTAGAATCCTTTTGATTCGGTTATTGTTTGAGATGATGATTTCATTTTTATTTTACTTTTTCTATTGTAATAATATTTTTATAGATATTTGCTGCCCCTTTACTCTGAAAACCCTCAACACAAAGTGCAACTTCATACATTTTACCAAGTTTCATTCCCATTTTTTCCCAATTATTAAAATGTTCGCTAACAGAAACCGTCCCCTCGGTTTTTTTGTCGGTGCGAACACTCCAAAATTGCTGAAAAGTAGTTTTCCCGATGATTGATGGCTGTTCGGTACGAGTGGTTTCGTAAATATCGTACTTTCCGCCGTCAATTTTAACTGTTCCTTTTGAGATAGCACCAGGCGGACGCCAACTTCCCCACGCCTCTACAACATAAAACTCAACGAGCGGCTCAACTGTCCAGCCATAAACACAAAGATAAGAATTTCCGTCAGGGCAATAATCGCAACCATAAGTGAGAGAAATTTTTCCGATTTCATCGTGTGTTTTTGTGCTGTCAAACTTTTTTCCTGTACGGAAAAGTGCATTGTTAATATTGTCCCATCGGCACACAAAAGTGCCGCCTTCCTTTAAAATCATAAAAACATTTCCCGTATCGTGCCATAATTCGTAATTGAACCCATTATTAATACCCGTTTTATTTGAAGTTAGCGTATCAAATGAAGCAGTCAAATAAGTTGAAGTACTGTTGGTCGATGTACTTCCTGCCGAATTACATCCTTTTATTCCAGTTAAAAAAAATGTAATTATTAATATTAATATTGGTGTATTTTTCATTTGGTGCGGAAAATATTTTAGATTTAAAAAAAGTCGGCTGCAGGTTGCCCTGCAACCGACTTGCAATAACACAATCTATTTTTATACTATTTTTTTGTATATAAATATCTATTTCAAATATTTATAATACAATTTCTTATAACAATGGATAATTCCTATTGTAAAATGAATTTTACGTTATGTATTTGTCCGTTAAGCAAAACCTTTGCCTGATAAATACCGGTAGGGAATCCCGAAAGATTTGCCGAATTACTGTTAGCAAAAGTAAATACTTGCTGCCCTGCAACATTGTAAATAACCGCTTTATCTACATTTTGACCAAAATGTAAAGTTTTACCTGTACAATATGCATTAAGTTTCGGCGTATCAACTGTTGGAACCGCAGAAGCTGTAAGGTCATAGTTCACAATCGTGCAACCGGCATCGTCCGTAATCACAAGCGTATTGATAACGAAGTCGTTACTTCCTTGCTGTCCGCGAATGGCAATGTTGCCAACAAGTGCATCAGCCGGCTGACTGCCATCCATCGTAACATCAACCTTGTAGGTAATTGTTTGACCACTTGTAATTGTGTTTTGGAAATACGCTGGTATAACAGTTGCGGTTTGGTCGGCAGTGTACACAGCGTTATTAACAACTGCTGCATCGCCGGCAGTATAATTGCCGCCGCCATCATTGTTTTTTATCCAGCGTACGCGGAAACCAGATGCGCCACTTGAAGTAATGTTGAAGGTCATGTGATAAGTTGAACCTGCAACCGGCGTGAAAGCCACAACGCCGTCTCCAGCACCGGTAGACCAGGGCCACACGCTTTGATCGCTACCTAAAATAATGTTCGCACCTGCCCAACTGCTCGGATCGCCAATGGTTACACCGGGAACGTTTGCTGAAGGAGCAACTACCACACAAGGAGCAGCATTCACATCATAATTCACGAGTTGATTGCCGGCATCATCCGTAATCACAAGTGTATTGATAATGAAATCGTTGCTTCCTTGCTGTCCGCGAATGGCAATGTTGCCAACAAGTGCATCAGCCGGCTGGCTGCCGTCCATCGTAACATCAACCTTGTAGATAAGTGTTTGACCGTTTGTAATTGTACCTTGAAAATACGCCGGTATAACAGTAGCGGTCTGGTCGGCTGTGTACACATGACTATTAACAACAGCGACATCGCCGGAAGTATAGCCACCATTTGTGTCGTCCTTAATCCAGCGCACCCTGAAACCGGATGCACCACTTGATGTAACATTGAAAGTCATGTGGTAGGTCTTCCCTGCTACCGGCGTGAAAGCCAAACCGTCAGTTCCAGCCGTAGCCCATGGCCATACAGCAGCATCGCTGCCCAAAATTATGTTTGCACCCGACCACGAACTGTTATTCAGGTTATAAACATGCACGCCGTTCACTGTACTCGACGGCGGTAATACTGTTTGCCCAAAAGCAAACCCAATGCTCAATAAAAGAGCGATTACTGAGATAAAAATCTTATTCATATTCAAAAAATTAAAAAGTTAATAAAATATTTTTAAAAAAAATTATTCTTTTTTTATTATGCAAATGTATAATCTATAATTCAATTATTTTCTATAAAAAAAACAAAAAGTTTTTTTGTATGTTACATCGTTTGCTCTGTACGTTACATTTTGTTAAAAGAATCTATATTATAAATTGTTCCCCTAATTTTGAATAATAATTTTGTAAAAAAATCAGGTTTTATTTTTTTAAATTTTATCATAAAATTTGTACCTTTGCGGCAATTATTATACATTATATTTTTTTAATGGAAAATATTAAAACACAACGAGATGAACAGTGGCGCGTGGATTTGCGCAATGCAATGAAAGCAAAAGAGCGCACAGATATTGAACGTGTGAAAATGCCCGAACTTGCGGCGGAAATTCGCTGTCGCAATAACGAAGAGGTTAATCGCGGCTTGACAGCCGAGCAGGCAGTCCGCGAGGCGCACCGTTGCCTCGATTGCGCAAAACCGACTTGTATGGACGGTTGCCCGGTGGCGATTAACATTCCCGATTTTATAAAAAATATCGAACGCGGCGAGTTTTTACAGGCGGCGCACGTTTTGCAGCAGACATCTGCTTTGCCGGCGGTTTGTGGGCGCGTTTGTCCGCAGGAAAAGCAGTGCGAAGTGCAGTGCATTCATCTAAAAATGAAAAAAGAACCGGTTGCGATAGGTTATTTGGAACGTTTTGCGGCGGATTATGCAATAAGTCAGCAAGTCGGCAAGTCGGCAAGTCGGCAAGTCGGTAAGTCGGCAAGTCAGCAAGTCGGTAAGTCGGCAAGTCAGCAAGTCGGTAAGTCGGCAAGTCATCAAGTCGGCAAGTCGGACAATGACTTATTGACTTACGGACATACTGACTTACAAACTAAAAAAAATAAAATTGCTGTTGCCGGTTCGGGACCTGCGGGTTTGTCGTTTGCAGGCGAAATGGCGCGACTTGGCTACGAAGTTACTGTTTTTGAGGCACTTCACGAAATTGGCGGCGTATTGAAATATGGTATTCCTGTTTTCCGTTTGCCTAACGAAGTGGTTGATTTTGAAATAGAAAATTTAAGAAAAAACGGCGTCAAATTCGTTACAAACTGTATCGTTGGTAAAACAATTACTCTCGAAGAACTTAAAAATCAGGGTTTTGTGGCAATGTTTGTTGGAAGTGGCGCGGGTTTGCCGCGCTTTATGAATATCAAAGGCGAAAATCTTAACGGCGTGATGTCGTCCAACGAATATCTTACGCGCGTGAATTTGATGGATGCGGCTAACAGTCAGTCGGATACGCCTGTTATTATTGGAAAAAATGTTGCAATTATTGGCGGCGGAAATACCGCAATGGACTCTGTTCGTACCGCCAAACGCCTTGGTGCCGACCGCGCAATGATTGTTTATCGCCGCTCGGAAGAGGAAATGCCCGCCCGTATCGAAGAAATTAAGCACGCCAAAGAGGAAGGAATCGAATTTATGACTTTGAGAAATCCGATTGAATATATTGGCGATGAAAAAGGGCGCGTCCGTCAGATGATTTTACAGGTTATGGAACTTGGTGCGCCCGACGAATCGGGGCGGCGGTCACCTGTGGAAGTTAAGGGAAAAACAGAAATTATTGATGTCGATGAAGTGATTGTGAGCGTTGGCGTTTCACCTAATCCGCTGATTCCCAATTCTATAAACGGACTTGATACAACAAAATGGGGAACTGTCGTTGTTGATGAGCAAACGATGCAAACTTCAATTCCAATGATTTTTGCAGGCGGCGATATTGTTCGCGGCGGCGCAACAGTTATTCTGGCAATGGGCGACGGTCGCCGTGCCGCCAAAGCAATGGACGAGTGGCTGAAAAAACAGAAATGAATTTATAAAATAGGACGCTTATTCATCGCCGTCAAAATCGTCGTTCTTGTGTTCGGTTTACTTTATTTTCATATAATGTAATGTCTTGCTATTAATTTTTTTCTTATTTTTGCAAAAAATAATAATTCATTTATGAAATTGAAAATTGTTGGATTAAGTGTTATATTTGTTTGTTTTTCAGCGGTTTGTGTGGCGCAGAAAAATGATTCCATAATAAAAAAGTCGGTAACCGTTGAGCGCGAATTTGTGCCGGAAATCCAGTCGGCAGGCAAAATTGAAACAAATCCGATTGTTGTTGAGCCGCAAAAAACCGTGCTTGAGGCAATTTATTCCGATTTTTCATCGCCGCTGTCGCTTACCGGAAATATTCATTCGCTTTCGGCGGCAACTTTGCTTTATGCGCACCACACCGACGACCGACCCGGATTTGCGCGGTTGGCGGTTGGGTTTTATCCAAATTCGGTCGCCGATTTTGCCTATCCGCTGATTGACCGCTCGGATATGCGGCTCGATGCGGTTGTAAAGCAGCGTGGCGTGTATAATGAGCAATATTCGATGACGACAACTGCGGCTTTGGCTTTTGATAAATATTTTGATAATTTAACGCTTTTTAGCGGCTTGAATTTTGGTTATCAGGGAATTAGATATTATGGAATGAATTACAACAGCAACCCCGATTTGAATCAGGCGGAACTTTATTTTTCACGATTAAATATTGATTACGGAAATAATTTAACTTATACGGAAACAGATTTTACGCCGATTGGTCGCACGGCGAAAACTGTGTTAATCAAAGATTTAGATGAGGCGACAAAATTAGCGCACTTTTTTCGCGGCGGCGTAAATTTGGGGGTTCGTTCGGCAGAAAATGCAGAAAATTTTCGTTATTTGGCAAGAGTGAAATATGGACTTTTTCGCAACACAGCGGGCGTTACAGAGAATTTTTTTAACACTTCGGGGCAGTTGAGTTTTAATTTAGATGAAAACAGAATTGGTGTCGATGCCGAACTTTACAACGCTTTTTATAATTCAACACAGGAAATTAATTTTTATAAAAAATACGGCGTGCTTGTGTTGTCGCCTTATTTTGAATTTAATCAGTTGGAAAATTTTGATGTTCGGCTCGGATTTTTGGCTGCCGTTCCTTTTTCGGGCGAAAAAGGTTTGAAATTTGCGCCTGACATACGTTTGGCGTGGAAACCGCTGCCGCAAACTTTGAAAATTTATGCCGGCGTAACGGGAAAATATTCCGTAAATTCAATGGATAAACTTTTTTATGAAAATCCTTATCTTGCGCCTGATGTGCGTGTGCGCGACACTCACACGCCGTTTGATTTTTACGCTGGATCGCTGATAAAACCCGTTGCGGGATTGTTATTTGATGTTTTTGCCGATTACAGCATTACAAATAACGATTATTTTTTTATCAATAAAGCGTACAATAATCCGAATGTACAAACTACGACCGATGATTCAATGATTTTTTCAAACCGTTTCGATGTGGTTTACGACCACAGCAATCTTCTGATTCTCGGCGGACGGGCATCTTACACTTACAAGGACATTTTCAAATTTGATTTTTCGGCGAAACATTTTTCCGGTCCGCTAAAAACGCAGTTATTCCCCTGGCAAAAGCCGCAATTTGATTTTACGTTGAATACTTCGTACCGCGTTATAAAAGATGTAAATCTCTCACTGACTGGTTATTGTCAGACGGGATTAATGGCAAAACTCGGTAATAATTCTGTGAAGATGAAAAATCGGCTCGACTTAAATTTCAGTGCGTCATATACTTATTCCGAATGGCTGACAATTTTCCTTGCGGGAAATAATCTGCTCAACCAAAAATATGATATTTATTTTGGCTATCAGGTTCAAGAAATAAATGCAATGATAGGCGCAGTGGTGTCGTTTTAGGAGAAGAAAACTTATTTTAAAAAACCCAATGATTACCGAAACGCACCCTTTGCAGCCATTTTTGCCCAAAAACTCAAAACTTCTAATGCTTGGCAGTTTTCCGCCACAGAAAAAACGGTGGTCAATGGATTTTTTCTATCCAAATCTCAATAATGATATGTGGCGAATTTTCGGCATTGTCTTTTTTGATGATAAAAATTATTTTTTAGAAAAAAAGAAAAAAGCATTTTGCAAAGAGAAAATAGTTGAGTTTTTGAATGAAAAAGGTATTGCTTTGTATGATACTGCGCAGGTTGTCCGCCGACTGAACGACAACGCCTCTGATAAATTCCTCGAAGTTTTGCAGCCGACCGATTTAAAGAGTTTGCTTGACCAAATTCCGTTTTGTGCAGCCGTTTGCACCACAGGACAAAAAGCAACCGATATTTTTCTGCAACAATTTTCCGTCAAAGAGCCAAAAGTTGGCGAATATGTTGATTTTCAGCATAATAACCGAGAATTGCGTTTTTTTCGTATGCCTTCATCTTCTCGTGCCTACCCGCTAAAATTGGAAACAAAAGCGGAAATTTACGGAAAAATGTTTAAAGTAAGACCGTCATTGCGGGTTTGACTCGCAATCCACACGCTCTGGGGATTCTGACTTTCGTCAGAATGACGTTTTTGAACAGGGGATTCTGAAACAATTTCAGAATGACGTGGTAAATAGTAAATGGCTAAATGGTAATTTTTTTGTATTTTTGCAAATTATGAATTTTGAAATAAATAAATTTAATAAAATGAAACGTAAAATAATTTTTATTGCAGTGGCAACAGGTATTTTGAGCATTTCTTGCTCTAATAAACAAACAATTAGCGATAAGGTTGTGTCATCGGTAACCGAACAGTTAGTCGGAAAATATGGTGAGCAAAACAAACCTCTTATTGAAAAGGGAGTCAAGCAGATGGCAACCCTTTGGGAAAAAGCAGACGGAACTGCCGCCGATTTTGAGAATTTTTGTATAGAAAATTTTATTGGCGATGCCAAAGAAAAAGAGAAGGTTTTTGAGCGTCTGTGCAAACAGTTTGAAACCATTTACGGCGGGTTCAACAAAATGACTGTCTCTTTGATGGAGCCAGTCCATATCGTTGATTATGAGCCGCTTGCCATAGACGAAATGTTTGGGGCGTGGAGTGCAGCGGCGCATTTTGAAGATGATTTTTTTGCCAACAAAATTGCCTTTTATGTGATGTTGAATTTTCCATTTTACACTCTGGAAGAGAAAAATACGCTCGGCGAAAACTGGTCTGCTTTGGAGTGGGGATATGCCCGTATGGGTGATATATTTACCTCCAGAGTGCCTGCGGAAATATCGCAAAAAATAGCCGAAATGGATATGTCGGCGGAGAATTACATCGCCAATTACAATATTTATATGGGTAAATTGGTGGACGATAACCAAAAAACGCTCTTCCCCGAAGATATGAAATTGATTACTCATTGGGGGTTGCGTGATGAATTAAAATCGCAATACGCCGCCGAAAACGGATTGGTAAAACAACGTATGATTTACGAGGTAATGAAACGGATTATTGACCAAAGTATTCCAAATGAGGTTATTAACAAAAATGATTACACGTGGAATCCGTACAAAAACGAGGTGTATAAAAATGGAGAAAAAACCTCTTTTACCTCCGAACCGAATATGCGTTATGAACAATTATTGTCTTATTTTAAGGCAATGAAGGCGGAAGATGCCTATACGCCTATGTATCCGACCTATATTTCACGCAAATTTGACCGAGAATTTGAAATATCGCAACCAGAAGTTGAAAATTTATTTATTAAATTGCTTAGTTCCGAACAGGTGAAACAGGTTGGAAAATTGATAGAGAAGCGTTTGGGCAGAAATTTAGAGCCGTTTGATATTTGGTATGACGGATTTAAAACCCGCAGCAGCATAGACCCCGCTTTGTTAGACAGCATTACAAAGAAAAAATATCCTACAAAAGATGCCTTTGCTGCCGATTTACCCGTTATTTTAAAAAAGTTGGGTTTTCCGGAAAATCAAGCAAATTTTATTTGCAGTCAAGTCAGAGTAGATGCTTCTCGTGGTGCCGGACACGCTTGGGAGTCGGCAATGAAAGAAGATAAGGCGCGTTTGCGTACAAGAATTGGCGAAAATGGAATGGATTACAAGGGCTATAACATTGGTACTCACGAGTTTGGACATAATGTTGAGCAAACCATAACTTTGCACGATGTTCCAAATTATATGCTTACCGGCGTTCCAAATACGGCTTTCACAGAGGCGTTGGCATTTGTTTTTCAAAAGAAGGACTTGGAATTATTCGGCATTCCCAATACAAACGACCAGATAAATCAACTCACTACTTTAGATATTTTCTGGGGTTGTTATGAAATTATGGGCGTTTCGTTAGTAGATATGCGTGTTTGGAAATGGTTGTACGAAAATCCGAATGCAACGAAAGAGCAACTCAAAGATAAAACCATTGAAATTGCGAAAGATGTTTGGAATACCTATTTTTACCCCGTTTTCGGCACAAAAGACGAACCGATATTGGCAATTTATTCACATATGATAAATACGCCGCTCTATCTATCGGCTTACCCGTTAGGACATTTAATTGAGTTTCAGTTAGAAAGTGATTTTCACGGCAAAAACATTGGTTTAGAAACTCTAAAAATATTCTCAAATGGACGTTTAACCCCGCAAATTTGGATGAAAAAAGGTCTCGGAACAACGTTATCCGTAGAGCCGATTTTACAAGCAACATCAGAAGCGGTGAAAATTATAAATTAAGAATGAAGAGTTACTCTGAACTTGATTCGATATTAAAATGCCGTAGGGTATTTTTTAGAAGTCCTCTTTACAACAATGAAAATATATTTCAAAAACTTAATTTTATATTACGCAAAAATGCGTAACGCAAATTTGCATAATTGAAAAATAGTTATTACCTTTGCAACTTCAAAAAATCGTAAATTGTAAATCTAAAATCGTAAATAAAAATGAACCCATTTTCATACGGAACAATAGTAAAAGGCGACTTTTTTTACGATAGAAAAGAGGAGTGCAGCCATATTGTAAAAACGCTTTCAGGCGGCAATAATATGGTGTTGTATGCACCGCGCCGTTTTGGTAAAACATCGTTGATTTTTAAGGCGATAGAGGAGTTGGAAAAGCAGGGGTTTGTCTGTATTTATTTTGATTTTATGCCTGTATTTTCGGCTGAATCGTTTGTTCGCCTGTACTCAAAAGCACTTTCGGAAAAGCAAAGTAATTTGCAAAAATTTGCCTCTACTTTTGCCTCAATCATCAAAACCATTCGTCCGATTTTGACCTTTGGACAAGATGGAATGCCCGAATTTTCCATTGATTTTGCAGATGTTAAGGTTGATGAAACGCTTGTGTCGCAACTGATTGATATGCCTGAAATTCTGGCAGGTGAAAAAAAGCGTGTAATCGTCTTTTTTGATGAGTTTCAAGAGGTAGAAAAATTGAAAAATATTAATTTTGAAAATCTTTTACGCAGTAAAATTCAGCAGCAGCAAAAGACAAATTATCTCTTTTTTGGCAGTAAAACGCATTTGTTGAACGAGATGTTTAACAGCAAAAAAAAGGCATTCTACAACTCTGCCTCGCAGATGACGATAGGGGCGTTGCCGCAAAAAGATACGATTGATTTTTTGCAGTTAAAGTTCTCGCAGTCAGACATTTCGATAAACAAAGAGACGGCAGAATATCTGATTTCGGCTGCTGCCGATATTCCGCATTATATTCAACTTTTGGCATCGGAAATATGGCAAAGTTGCGTTAATAATCAACAAGTTATAACCAAAGAGATAGTTGATGAAAGCACAAAACGTGTGCTTGCGCTCAAAAGCGATTATTATATTGAACTTTTTGAACGACAATCGAACAGCAGAAAACAACTTTTAAAAGCATTAACCGAAAATGGGAAAAATATTTTTTCTTCTGCTTTTATAAAAAAATACCGTTTGCCTGCTGCGAGTACTTTGCAACGTGCTGTAAAAGAGTTGATTAAGGACGGGATTATAGAAAAGGTAGCCGACAGTTATTTTATTGCCGACCCATTTTTTAAATTATATATTTCAAAAACTTAATTCTTAATTATGCAAAAATGCGTAACGCAAATTTGCGTAATAAAAAATATAAAAAATGAATATCGAAAAAATAGTTGCAAAAAATGTTTGTGATGCGGTAAAAAAACTTTATTCCGCTGATTTTGAAGAAAATAACGTTGTTATTCAGCAAACAAAAAAAGAGTTTGAAGGCGATTTTACGGTCGTAACTTTTTCTTTTACAAAAATTGCAGGTAAATCGCCCGAAATTATCGGTAACGAAATTGGCAGCGAACTTGTAAATTCCTGCGAAAATATCGAAAATTTTAATGTGATAAAGGGCTTTTTGAACCTTGTTATTGCTAAGAAATATTGGGTTGATTTTCTAAATGAACTTTTGGACAACGCTGGCGCGGATTTGCAATCCGTGCCTACAACTGAAACAGCGCACCGATTACAAATCGGCGCGAGCGGGGGGATTGCGGGTCAAGCCCGCAATGACAGCGGGGAAAAGGGGCTGATGATGATAGAATATTCTTCGCCAAACACCAACAAACCGCTGCATTTGGGGCATATCCGCAACAATCTTCTTGGACACAGCATTGCCGAAATTCAAAAAGCAAACGGCTGGAAAGTGCTGAAAACCAACATTGTAAATGACCGCGGCATACATATTTGCAAATCAATGCTGGCGTGGCAACTTTTTGGCAACGGTGAAACACCCGAAAATTCGGGCATCAAAGGCGATAATTTGGTCGGAAAATATTATGTGATTTTTGATAAAGAATATAAGAAACAAATTAATGATTTGATTGCCAACGGTTTAAGTGAAGAAGATGCAAAAAAATCTGCACCGTTGATTTTGCAGGCGCAGGAAATGCTTATTAAATGGGAACAAAACGACCCCGAAACACGCGAACGTTGGCAAAAAATGAACTCGTGGGTTTATGACGGTTTTGACGAAACATACAAAAAACTCGGAATTGATTTTGACAAAATTTATTATGAATCAGATACTTATATTGTTGGAAAACAGGAAGTTGAGCGTGGTTTGGAACAGGGAATTTTTTATAAAAAAGATGATGGTTCTGTTTGGGCTGATTTAACGGCTGACGGACTTGACGAAAAACTGCTTTTGCGTGCTGACGGCACTTCGGTTTATATGACGCAGGACATTGGCACGGCAAAATTGCGGTATAATGATTTTCCGATTAACAAAATGGTCTATGTGGTCGGAAATGAGCAGAATTATCATTTTCAAGTTCTTGCGCTTTTGCTTGATAAATTGGGTTTTGAGTGGGGAAAATCGCTTGTGCATTTTTCTTACGGAATGGTGGAATTGCCTGAAGGTAAAATGAAATCGCGCGAGGGAACTGTGGTTGATGCGGACGATTTGATTGAAGAAATGATAAAAACGGCGTATCAAACCACAAAAGAACTCGGCAAACTTGACGAAATGACCGAAGATGAGGCGCAAAATATCGCTCGAATTATCGGGTTGGGTGCGCTGAAATATTTTATTCTCAAAGTTGCGCCCGTAAAAAATATGGTTTTCAACCCCAAAGAGAGCATTGATTTTAACGGCAATTCTGCGCCGTTTATTCAATACACGCACGCACGAATTAAGTCAGTTTTGCGCAAGGCAAATGAAAATGAAATTGTTTTGGAAAAATGTGATATTTCCCTGAATATCAACGAAAAAGAGAAGTTTTTGATACAACTTTTGGCTCATTTTCCAAATGTTTTGCGTGAGGCGGGCGAGAGTTTCAGTCCTGCTCTGATTGCAAATTATTGTTACGATTTGGCAAAAGAATTTAATCAGTTTTATCACGATTTTTCAATTTTAAAAGAGGAAAATTTGCAAATCAGAAATTTCCGCTTACAACTTTGCACAGCCGTTGCAATGATTTTAAAAAACGCAATGGGACTGCTGGGAATTGAGTTGCCGGAAAAAATGTAGAAAAATATTATAAAAAAAAAGCAGGCACTACATTTTTACGGTGCCTGCTTAATAATTTTATTCAATTTATAAAATCAATTAAATCAACAATTTACAAAAAACTGTCAAATAAATTTACTTAATTGTAATGTCAAATTCCATTCGTGCTTGAATAAAGTTTTGATTTTCAATATTTTTCAATGTTTGCAGAAGTTTATAGTTTTCTGCGCCGATATATTCTTTTGCAATACGGGCTTTGGTTTCTTCGCCTGAAAGTGATTTTAACAATCTTTCCATAAAAGATTCTTTTGCAGGATAACTTACTGTGTTATAATCTGTTAAATTAACTTTTTTGGCAGCAAAATCAATGGCATTCTGCAAATTTCCAAGTTCATCAACAAGCCCGATTTTCAACGCATCTTCGCCTGTCCAGACACGCCCTTCGGCAATCGCTTTGATGGAATCAATCGACATTTTGCGTCCGTCGGCGCAGCGTGAGGTAAAAGTTTCGTAACCGCGATTTACATACGCCTGCATCAAATCGCGTTCATCGGGCGTAAAAGCACGATTTAAAGAAATCATATCGCTGTGTTTGTTAGTTTTTACCCCGTCAAAAGAAACGCCGATTTTCTTTGTAAGTCCTTCAATATTAGGAATTAAGCCAAAAATTCCGATTGAGCCGGTAAGCGTATTTGGCTGCGCAAAAATATAATCGGCATCGCACGAAATATAATAGCCGCCCGAAGCCGCATAATCGCCCATTGAAACCACAACAGGTTTTACTTTTTTCAGTTCCGAAATCGCGCGCCAAATCTGTTCCGAAGCAAAAGCACTGCCGCCGGGCGAATTTACTCTAAAAACAACCGCCTTAATTTTATCATCTTTTGAAATTTTTTCAATCGCCTTATTCATTTTTTCAAAAGTAATAATATCCATTCCCTCGCCGGTATCCACAATATTTCCAAAGGCATAAAGAACGGCAATTTTATCTTTACGAAATTTTTCGCCTGCGGGAACGAGTGTCATTTTGCTGTGATTTACATAATTAACCTTTTTATCGTCAGCATTTTTCAGATATTTATTAATCACAGCATCAACGCCGTCGACATACATTATCGTATCAATCATTTTGCGATTCAAAACCTCGTCGCTTGAGTAAAACGCAAGTGCCTTGTCGGCAAAAGCATTGAGCGAATCTTTTTCAATATTACGGCTTTTGCTCACATCGTTCAAAACTGTGTTCCAAATCGAATTTACAAAAACGGTAACTTGCTTGCGGTTTGCATCGCTCATTTTATCGGTAATAAATGGCTCTACAGCCGATTTAAAAGTTCCCACACGCACCACTTGCATCTGAACGCCAAGTTTATCAAGCGCAGATTTGAAAAAGGGCGTTTGCGAAGCCAAGCCCTGCCACGAAATCATTGCCTGCGGATTTGCAATAATTTTATCGGCAACAGAGCAGAGATAATATTGCCCTTGCGAAAAATTATCGCCGTATGCAACAATAAATTTCTCGCTTTTCTTGAAATCTTCGAGCGCATCACGGATTTCTTTCAACGAGGCAAAACCGCCGCTGAACATTGTACCTGTTTTGAGATAAATTCCTGCAACTTTGTCGTTGGTTTTGGCTTTTTTAATGTTTGCCAAAACTTCGTCCAACCCAATCGTTGTGTTGTCCTGCCCCGACATTGTCCCAATAATTTGGGAAAACGGGTTTTCTTCATTACGTTCCACGAGCATACCATTGAGGTCAAGTTGGTAAACCGAGTTGGCTTCAAGTTTGGTGGGCGCACTGCTTGAGGCAGACATTGCACCAATCATCCCAAACATAAAAATCAAGCCAATAATGCTAAAAATTACAAGTGCTACAAAAGTAGCAAGTACATACTTAAAAAACTGTTTCATATTATTTTAGATAATTAATTATTTTTATATAATTCAAAATATTCTTCTTTTTTCTTTTTTGGTAAAGCGTTAATTACTTCATCTACAGAATGTTGTATAAGTTCGGCGATAAGTTTATCAGGGACGTCGCTTTGAATATAAACCGAATTCCATTTGAGAGTATCGGCTGCGTGATATGCTTTTTTTACGCCCTGATACCGCTCACGCAACTCAACAGTACGTTCCGGCGCACACTTCAAATTTACAAAAAATTCGCCACCGTGCGGCGTGATTGAATAATACGCAAACATTTTGCCCATAATTTTATACACAGGCGTATCCTCGTCGAATGGCAAACATTCTTCCACCCCGCGTACCGACAAGCAACATTCACGTAACTGTTCGAGATTCATACGTTTAGTTATTTCAAGATTTAAAGATTTCAAAATTTCAAGATTCTTTTTTTATTATAAATTCTAAAAATATATTTACAAAAAAATGTAATTTATTGATATATAATAATTTTGAAATCCTAAAATTTGAAATTAAAAATTATTTTTTTTTAAGAACAAAGAACTATTCCTTTTTGTAAAATCAAATTATTAGGATATGAAATTTTTTCGCCATCGGCGGTTTCCAAACACAGATAAAACGCTTTTATATCCTTTACTGTCGCCTCTATGGGAAAATCCTTATCGTGAATTTTGATTTTATCGCCAATTCTCAACCGAATCGAAAAAAACAGTACAAATCCTGCTGTAACATTGCTCAAAATAGACCATTGAGCAAAAAGTGCCATTCCTATTACGGCAAAAACAGACGACAAAGCAAGCAATAAATTGCGTTTATCGACACCCCAAATACTGATTAAAATTGTTATTAAAACAAAGATTATCAGTACGTTAAAAGTTTTTTTTATCATTTTGGAATGTCGTTTGTCGTACAAATTAAGTTTTGCAACTTTATCTATCAATTTATAAACGATAAATCGCGTTATCGGATATACCACAACGACAAAACCAACGCTGACAATTATTTTTATCAAATTTTCATTCATTTTTTTTTAGATTTTCAGAACATAGACAATAGACCGCTTCGCTAATAGATTATAATTTCTTGACTAATAACTATTTACTGTTTTAACGTCTATGTTCTATTGTCTATATTCTATGTTCTATTATCTAAACCTCATTCCCAAATTCCACATTATGAACGAATAAACGTCTGTCAGTTCGTCTATGGTTTTGGATATTGGTTTGCCGCCGCCGTGTCCTGCTTTTGTGTCGATGCGGATTAATTTCGGCGCATCGCCCGTATTTGCCGCCTGCAACGCTGCCGCATATTTGAACGAATGTGCAGGCACAACTCTATCGTCGTGGTCAGCAGTGGTGATTAAAATTGCAGGATATGGCGTGCCATCGTTTTTGATATTGTGCAGCGGCGAATAATTTTTCAAATATTCAAACATTTCCTTTGAATCGGCACTTGTGCCATAGTCCGAAGCCCAATTCCAGCCAATTGTGAACAAATGATAACGCAACATATCCATCACGCCTACTTCGGGAATTGCCACTTTGAAAAGGTCAGGACGCTGATTTACCACCGCACCGACAAGCAAACCGCCATTTGAGCCGCCCAAAATCGCAAGTTTTTCTTTTGAAGTAAATTTTTCGGAAATCAAATATTCCGCTGCCGCAATAAAATCATCAAAAACGTTCTGTTTCTGCATTTTAGTGCCTGCGATATGCCAATCTTCGCCATACTCGCCGCCGCCACGAATATTTGCAATCACATAAACGCCGCCGTTATCCAAAAACGGAATGCGGAAAGTGGAAAAACTTGGGCGATAAGTAATGTTAAAACCGCCGTAACCGTAAAGCAAAGTCGGATTGTTGCCGTCTTTTTTCAAGCCCTTTTTATAAACCAAATACATCGGCACTTTTGTTCCGTCTTTTGAGGTATAAAAATGCTGTTCGGTTTGGTAATCTTCGGGTGTAAATTTAACTTTTGGCTCAATATAAACTTCTGATTTATTGTTGTTTATATCATATTTGAAAATTGTATTGGGAAAATTAAAAGAGTTAAAAGAATAAAAAATATCTTTCTCTTTTTTGTCATAACTGAAACCCGCTGAGCCGTAAGTTGGAAACGAAATTTCGTTTAATTTTTTTCCATTTTCCGTAAAAACATAAGCGCGTGTTGTTGCGTCCTGGTCGTATGTAGCAATGATTTTACCATTGGTAAAACCCGCCGAAGTAAGCACATTTTCGCTTTCAGGAATTACATCAACCCAATTTTCAATTTGCGGTTTGGTAAGGTCGCCTTTCATCAAACGATATTTTGGCGCTTTATAATTTGTTAAAATATAAAAATATTTGTTAATCATTTCTACAACCGAATATTCATATTGGTCGTCAGGGGCGATTAATTGCAGCGGTTTGATATCTGGCAATGCTCGCGGCACAAAATCTTCAATAAACAAACGATTCCCATTATTATTTCCGCTTTCGGAAACAAAAATTGCGTTTTCTTCCTCAGGCATATACGCGCTGTAAAAACGTTTTGGATATTTTTCATTAGAATAATAAAGAAAATCATCTTTTTGTTTCTCCCCAAGTGAATGATAGAAAATTTTATGATTTTCATTTACATTTGAAAACTCCTTGCCTTTTGCAGTCGGCGCATCGTAAGCGGAATAATAAAAACCGTTTCCACGCCACGCCACAGACGAAAATTTTGCCCATTTAATCGTATCGTTGAGCAGTTTTTTCGTTGCCAAATCCATAACGTAAATCTCTTCCCAGTCGCTTCCTGATCGGGAAATTGAGTACGACATATATTTTCCGTCATTTGAAAAATCAACGCTGCGCAACGCCACCGTGCCGTCTGCGGAAAGTTTGTTCGGGTCGAGCAAAATTTCGGCATTTTGTAGGGTCGTAGCACGCTGCGACCCTACGGGTGTCATCACATACAAAACGCTTTGATTTTGCAGTCCGTCATTTTTGAAAAAATAATATTTGTCGTGTTTGACAAAGGGCGTTCCATATTTCTCATAATCGGCGAGTTCCGTGAGGCGTTTTTTGAGTTTTTCGCGAAAAGGAATTTTTGACAGATAATTTTGCGTAACTTCATTTTGCGCCTTTACCCACACCTCTGTTTGCGCCGAAGTGTCGTTTTCGAGCCACGCATACGGCTCAGGAATTGTATCGCCAAAATAAACGTGAAACGAATCCGTTTTTTCGGCAACAGGATAGTTAATCGGCTCATTTTTAGCCGTTTTCTGATTGTTACAAGCAAACATAAATGTTGTTGCTAATAAAATTAAAGTGAATTTTTGCATTTTTATTATGAATTATTTTTTTTATCATATCGCATTATAAACCCCTTTGAGCAGGATTGTCGAAGAGGCGGTAATTGTTTCGTCGGGAATAATTTCCATAAAATCGCCGTTTCGGTTGCCTGTGTGGACTTTTACTTTACGGAAAACGTATTCCTTGTCGTCGGAAGATTGCAGCAAAAGTACAAAATTTTCATTAGATTCTGTTATCAAAGCATCTACGGGCAGCGCAAATACGGTTTTTGAGCCGATAATAATTCCTGCATCAACATACATTCCCGTCAATAAAGCAATCTGCGTACCTGTCGGAATTGCCTGCACAATGGTTGTGCGGTCGGTAGGGTCGATGGCTTTGCCAATATTGCTTATGGTGGCGGTAAATTGCTGATTTTGTTTATCGGGCAGCGAAAAAACAACTTTTTGTCCTTTTTTTATGGAAATAATATCCTTTTCAAAAACCGATAAATAAAGTTGAAGTTGGTGAGTATCAACGATTTCCTCAACCACGTCGGTTGGATTTATATATTTGTTAATATCGGCGTTTATGTGAATAATATCGCCCGCTATCGGCGCGTAAATGACGGCTGATGGCGAAATTTGTCCCTGCGCAACTTTTTCGATATTCAAATTCAGCAGCAAGAGTTGCTGTTTCAATCCTGCGGACACGGCAAGGGCTTTTTTGTAATTGCTTTCGGCTTCGAGAAACAGTTTTTCCGAAGAAATTTTTTCGTCAAAAAGGTCTTTTTGACGTTTATATTCGGCTTCCAACGATTTCAGTTGTTCGGAAATTTCCAAATACGACTGCTGCAAACCGATAATTTCCGGTCCTTCAAAACTTAGAAGTGCCTGTCCTTTATTGACTCTGTCGCCAACTTTGACAAAAATCTTTTTTACCGAGCCGCTAACCACCGGACTGACCGTTGCTTTGTTTTGCGGCGGCACATCTGCCATTCCGCGCGCCTTGATTTCATCGGTAAATTCGGCTTTTTCCAAAGTACCGGTTTGCATATTTGCCTGTTCAAATTGCGCCTTGGTGATGTGAACAAGCGTGCTGTCTGTGCCATTTGCTTCGTTTGCAGCGTGTTTGTTTTTGCTGCACGAGGGCAAATAAAAAATTGCGCACAAAACAAAAATTAATATTGTAAGATGGTGTCTCATAATTTGTTGAATTATATTTTTATTTTTATTATATTATCTAAAATACTTTTTTGCAGACGCTTTTCCGAATGTTTTTGTGGCAATCCGAGAAAATCAATAAATAGTGTGTCCTTGAGCATTGGCGTTGCCTGCGGATAAATTTTCTTTAACCCTTTGGAAAGATTATGTTTATCGCCCATTAACGAGGCAAAAGTGTTGTTTTTGAGGCAACGCTGTAATTCTCTTTTATTCAATTTTTCTTTATATGAATAAAGCACAAAAAATATTCGTTCCTCTATTGTTTTACAAGCATTTAGAATTTCAAAATGGTTGGTTAATGTTGTCAAATTTAAAAACTTAGGTAATTGTCCAGTTTGAAACTGAACAATTACACTTTGATTTTCCATTTGTCCAGCCATTGGCTGGACAAATTCAACTTCTTGCAATTGTGCAGGCAGTGTCTGCACAATTCGTCCCGTCACTGACGGGACAATTTCAGAATTGCCTATTTGTCCCGCTTTTGCCAAGACAATTTCGGTTTCCTCTATTTGTGCAGTTTCTGGCTGCACAAATTCATTTAGTTTCAATTTATCTTGATATTCAATAAATTGAATAGAAGAATAGGTATCATACAATAAAACCATATTGTAAATATTACTTCTGCTAAACCCCTTCAAAGTTGGGTCTTGCGCTCGTAAATATTCCGAAAGTTGCATAACGGTTTTGCTGCCCCAAGCGGAATTTTTAAGTCGGGGAGAAACAAAAGCCCCAACTTCCCACGCAGTCAGTAAATTTTCATTATTTACGGCACGTAATGCCTGTGAGCTATGCAGTGTAATTATTCCCTGTACCTGTTGAAATTCTTGTGTCGCTATTTCGGTTGTTTTATTCATAATAATAAATTTTATTTCAAAATTTCAAATTCCAAGATTTCAAAATTATTAAATATCAATATGTTACAAAAATTTTTGTATAACTATTTTTAATAATTATAAAAAAAAATTACTCACTATAATCAAAATAATGCAACTGCAAATACGCTTGGTTGTATTGCAGTAAATTATCTAAATAATCCAATTGGATGGAGGTTGCATTTTCTAAACTTTGAATGTATTGGAAAAAGTCGATTTCACCGTTGCGGTAGCTTTTTTCAGCAGTTTTGATTATTTCGTCCGAAAGCGCTTTGCCCGATTCGTTGTAATAGTGGATGGCTTCCTGCTTTTGTCCCAATTCGGATTTCTTTTGGGCAATGAAGCTGTTCATCAACGTTTCCTGATTTTGCCGTTGCCGTTCCCATTGCATCGCGCCGAATTTGGCGGCTTTGTTTTTCGCTGTGTTTCCGCTGAAAAAGATAGGGAATGACAGCCCTACCTGAAAACCGTACATTGAACCTCGCATCAAAGCATTGGTTCCGCGAAAATACTCCAGATTGATGTCGGGAAGCCAATGGTTTCGTTCCAGATTGAGTTGGGATTGATAAAGCGAAGTCGTATTTTCAAGTTTGTTTTGATACAAATTTCGGACTACATTGTCCGACGGAATATTTAATATTTCCATTTGATTATTCGCAATCGTCACTGTGTCTTGCGTCTGCAACAAAGCCATCAGTTGTTCGTAAGCCGCTTTTTTCTCCTGAGCGATTTTCATCAGCGAAGTATGTATCATCTTCGATTTTGCCTCTGCGGTAATCTTTTCCAAATAATTGGATTCGCCTAACTCAAATTTTCGGGCGGCGGCACGAGCAAAATTGCTGTATAAACTATCCAAGTAATGATGAAGTTTCTCCCGATGCTGAATCCACACAATTTGTTCATAGACCAAAGAAACATTGAGCGCTAATTTGTTGCGTGCAATTTCGTAATTGTTCTGTGCAATTTTCCATTCGGATTTATTGATTTTATATTGAGATGAATATACGGTCGGGAACAAAAAACTTTGACTTGCTCCTATCACTTTCAACGGCAAGTCGTTCGGCGCGATATTGTTCTGGTCATAGCCGTAATAAACGGAAGTTTTATCAAACGAAAACGCTGAATTGATATTGGCTTTATACTGTTCAGTTTGCAGCTGCATCGACTGAATCCCTTTATTGTTTTTGAGAGCCGTTTGAATCAAATTATCCAATTCCTGATTTTGAGCAGAAACAAAATTAGAAACTCCTAAAATTAATCCGATTAATACGGCAGTTTTTTTAATTCTTTTGTGGATTCTCGGAAATTTCCAGTCCCGTCCTTCCACCAATTTGAAAAGTACGGGCAAAACAATCATTGTCAAAAAAGTAGATGTAATCAAGCCGCCGATAACGACCGTAGCCAGCGGGCGTT
>Ga0209629_10000325_pt1 | contig 25091 bp, 23 predicted proteins | sample TergutCu122P5_FD_187286 | JGI IMG/M metagenome (GOLD analysis project Ga0209629, IMG submission 187286) | Cubitermes ugandensis P5 segment gut microbial communities from Kakamega Forest, Kenya - Cu122 P5 (SPAdes) (version 2) | ecosystem: Host-associated > Arthropoda: Insects > Digestive system...
CAAATTGGGAAAATGATAGGTATTTTGCATAAGCGGGCGAGCATTGCTCGCCCCTACATATATGTATATTTTAAAATCGGCTGTGAATTGTAACCAAAAAGGTGTAAAAAGGCTGCGCAATGCACAGCCCCTACATTTTCTCTAATATTTTATAACCCCAACAACTGTACCACAACCTTCTCTCCGTTTATGTCCAGCTCTTTTTCTAATGATGCGTTCGGCATAGGTTCTGGCTCAAATTTTTCTGTTAATGTGTCTTCTATTATTTTTTCAAGATACTGACCAAGAACTTTCTGCATTAGTTTTCCTTCGCTTACTAGCACTAAATTTATTCTTTGCTCAACTTTAAATCCTGCGTCTTTTCTTAGCACCTGAAGGCCGCGGACTAGGTCTCTGTACATTCCCTCAATAATTAAGTCTTCTGTAAGGGTTGTATCAAGGGCTAGGGTGTATTCGTTTTCTTTTATAATTACTAAATGAGATTTAGGTTTCTCATTTTTTATAAATGCCTCTTTTGATACTTCTCCAAAGCCTTCTACTGCTATGGTTGATGCCTTTTCATTATTAAACTCCTGCACTAATTTCTGCATAGCAGTTTCATTTATTGTTTCTAATTTATTTTTAAATTCCTGAATTTTTTCTTTAAATAATCCTCCCGCAACTTTGAAATTAACCATTAAATATTCGTCATTTAAAACACTTTCATCTTCTATAAAATCAATTTCTTTTATATTTAACTCTTCTTTTATTATATTTTCAAAATCGTTAATCGCTTTTTTTGCTTCATCTTTGGCTGTAATCAGCATTTTAGCCAGCGGCTGTCTTACTTTGAGCTGCTTTTCATTTCTAAGCATTAATCCCATAGAAATTATTTTTCTTGCCATATCAACTTCGCGGGTGATTTCTTTATCTATATATTTTTCTTCAGATACCGGATAATCCGATAAATGTACAGATACAGATTCATCAGGCTCAAAGCTTCTGACCATGTTCTGCCAAATTTCTTCAGTCATAAACGGAATTATTGGTGCCATAACCTTATTTAAGTTTTTTATTGCAGTATATAATAAATAATACACCTGCAATTTATCTGCATCTTCTCCTATTTTCCAGAACCTTTTCCTATTTACCCTTATATAAAAATTAGAAATTTCATCAATTAATACTTCAAATTCGGATACAACATCTTCTGCTTCATATTTATCCATATGCTCTTTTGCATATGCCAAAAATTCGTTTACTCTTGCCAGAAGCCATTTATCCGATTTTTCCAATTTGCTCTCATCTAATTTATAGTCTTTAAGATTCGGCATGTCTAATATTGCATAGGTATTGAAAAACACATATATATTCCAGTAATTTAAAAGCCTTCTCCTTGCTTCATCACCTAAACCGAACCCAAATCTAACATCATTAGTGATAGGTGCTCCGCTATATAAATATCTTATTGAATCTGCTCCAATTTCTTCGGCAGCTTCATCAAATTTAATCATATATCCTGATTTAGAAAATTTCCCGCCATCTTCTTTTACTACAGCTCCATATGTCAGAACCGATTCATATGGTGCCCTTCCCTCTAATACAACAGACATAAACAGCATTGAATAGAACCATAATCTTATCTGCTCCTTCATTTCTGTTATCCATTCTGCTGGAAAATATTCCCTCCAGTATTCTTTGTCTGAAAAATATTTTAGTGTTGAAAATGGTGCAATTCCGGCATCCAGCCAGCAGTCTCCTACTTCTTCAATTCTCTTGACATGCTTCCCGCATTTAGGACACACTATTTCTATCTCGTCAATCCATGGTCTATGCAAATCCGGCAATTTATCAACTGCTTCCGGATTTACCGCTAATTCTTTTAAATTCTCTCTTGAGGCTGCGACAGTAACTTCATTACATTCATTACATACGTATATTGGTAAAGGAAGTCCATAGAATCTTTTCCTCGAAATAGCCCAGTTCCCCATGTTTTTCAGCCAGTCTTCCATTCTTTTGCCTGAAGAATCCGGAATCCAGTCAACTGCTCTTGAAGCATTAATTAAATTTTCTCTTATAACATCACTATCTAAATACCATTCTTTTACTGCTTTAAATACAACTTCATGCTTGCATCTCCAGCATACAGGATAGCTATGTGTATGTGCTTCCACTTTGTATAATTTGCCTTGCCTTTCTAACTCTGCAAAAACCAGCTCTGCTACTTCTTTGGTATTATGTCCTGTCATAAATCCAAATCCTTTTTGAATTACCCCTGAATCATCAATAGGCATAACAATAGGCAGCCCCAGTCTTTGACCTAATTCATAATCTTCCACACCGCACCCGGGCGCAATATGCACCACGCCTGTACCGTCATCTGCAGATACATCTTCCCATGCCACTACTTTATGAATAACTTCTTTCTGAGCTTCAAACTCCGGAAAGCATGTTTCATATTCGAGTCCAACAAGTTTATCTCCCTTAAAAATGTCTACTACCTCTATTTTGTCATCACCAATAATGTTTAAAGCATTTTTGCCCATTATTAAATATTTGTCATCTGATTTTACTTTAACTTTTACATACTCTATTTCCGGATTTACTGCTAATGCCACATTGGAAGATAATGTCCAAGGGGTTGTTGTCCAAACTGCTATTTTGCTGTCCTTAGCAATCGCAGCGCCGCGCCTCTGTGCCGGCAAAGCGGAAGTTTGAAGAAAACCGCATTATGGGTCATTTCCTGATAAGAACCTGCCATTTCATGCTCAGATAATGATGTCCCGCATCTAGGGCACCAAGGCATAGGTCTATATGACTGTTTCAGCATTTCTTTTTCCTGACATTTTTTTAAAAAATACCATATTGATGTGATATTTTCTTCGGTATTGGTAAAATATGAATTATCCCAATCCATCCACTGCCCCAGTCTTTTTGACTGGTCTGTTATTATTTGGGAAAAGTTATCTACCCTTTCCATGCATTTTTTTGTAAAATTATCTAATCCGTATTTTTCAATATCTTTTTTATCATTAAATCCTAATTCTTTTTCCACTTCAACTTCTATCCAAAGTCCCTGGCTGTCAAATCCGTTTCTGTAGTGAGAAGTATATCCATTCATTCCCTTATATCTATGGTACACATCTTTTATAGTTCTGCCCCATGCATGATGTATTCCCATTGGGTTATTTGCTGTAATAGGTCCATCAATAAATTTGAATTTTTTTCCATCTTTATTCTTTTCTACTAGCTTCTTAAAACAGTTCTCTTTCTCCCAAAGCTCTAAAATATTATGCTCCATTTCGATAAAATTAAAATTCGGCTCTACCTTCTTCATGTAGTCTTTCTCCCCCATTATAAATATTCTTGAAAACAAGTCAAAATTGGATTTTCACTTGTTTTCCTCTTCCTCCTCGGCAATTTTCTCTATACTGACTACTTTGCCTTCATTTGTTCTCATTAGTGTAACCCCTTGTGTTGACCTTCCAAGTATGCTTATATTGGATACATTTAATCTTATAATAGTCCCTGTATCTGTTATAAGCATTACATCATCTGTTTCTCCGGCTATTCTTATTCCTACAATTTCACCGGTTTTCGGAGTAACTTTATATGTTATAACTCCCTTGCCTCCTCTTGTCTGTACTCTATACTCGTCTAATTCTGTTCTTTTCCCGAATCCGTTTTCAGTTATAGCAAGCAGTGTACACTTGCTGCTAGGGAATATAATCTCCATTCCTATTACTTCATCATCTTTTTTAAGCCTCATTCCAATAACGCCCTGAGACACTCTTCCCATAGGTCTTACGTCCTTTTCGTCAAATGTTATAGACATTCCCTGTTTTGTGACTAATACAACATTGTCAGATTCATCTGTAAGCCTTACATCTATTAAAATATCTTCATCTTTTAGTGCTATTGCCTGAAGCCCCGTTCTTCTTGCAGAATTATATTCAATTAAACTTGTCTTTTTTATTATTCCGTTCTTTGTAGCAAATATTAAATATTGACCTTCAGCAAAGTTTTGAATTGGAATAATTGCAGAAATTTTTTCTCCGCTGTCAAGGCTAAGCAAATTGACAATTGCCGTACCCTTAGCGGTTCTTCCTGCCTCCGGAACTTCATATCCTCTTAATCTGTATAATTTCCCTTTATTACTGAAAAATAAAATTGTATCATGTGTTGATGCTGTAAAAATTTGTTTTACAAAATCTTCTTCTCTTGTCGCAATTCCTGTAATGCCTTTCCCTCCTCTTCTTTGGCTCCTATATGTGTCTACAGGCATTCTTTTTATATATCCAAAATGAGTAAGAGCAATTACGGTTTGTTCTTCTTTTATTAAATCATCAATATCAATTTCTCCTTCAGCAGCTATAATCTTGGTCTTTCTTTCATCTCCGAATTTTTCTTTTATTTCTAAAAGCTCTTCTTTTACTATTCCATAAACTAAAGTTTCACTGCCTAGAATATCCTTTAAATGCGCTATTAATTTCATCAGTTCATTATATTCTTCATCTATTTTTTCTCTCTGCAGCCCTGATAAAGTCTTTAATCTCATGTCTAATATCGCCTGTGCCTGCACTTCAGTAAATCCAAATCTTGCCATCAACCTTTCTTTCGGGTCATCATAAGAAGCCCTTATAATATTGATAACTTCATCAATATTGTCTAAGGCTATTCTTAATCCCTCCAATATGTGTGCTCTCGCCAAGGCTTTATCCAGTTCAAACTGCGTTCTTCTCAAAACCACGTCTTTTCTATGTTCTATGTAATTATCCAGACATTCTCTTAATGTCAATACTTTGGGCTCTCCATTTACCAGAGCCAGCATTATTATTCCGAAACTATCCTGCATTTGTGTATTTTTATATAATTGATTTAATATAACCTGCGGATTGGCATCTCTTTTCAGCTCAATTACTACTCTTACATTTGCCATCCTGTCAGATTCATCACGCAGCGCAGCTATTCCATCCACTTTTTTATCTTTTACTAGGTTGGCAATATCCTCAATTAATTTTGCTTTATTTACCTGATATGGAAGTGAAGAAACTATTATCCTCTGTTTCCCTCCGCTTAATTCCTCAATTTCAGCTTCTGCCCTTATAGTAATTTTGCCTCTTCCTGTTGTATATGCCTGCTTTATTCCCTCTCTTCCCAAAATGGTGGCACCAGTAGGAAAATCCGGTCCTTTAATAATAGTCATTAAATCTTCATTTGACACTTCATCTTCATCTATTATTTTTATAATTCCATCAATTACTTCACTCAAATTATGAGGCGGAATATTTGTCGCCATACCTACAGCTATTCCGGAAGAGCCATTTACAAGCAGTGCCGGAATTCTGGCAGGAAGTACACTTGGTTCCTGCAGCCTGTCATCAAAATTCGGAATAAAATCAACTGTATTTTTCTCTATATCACTAAGCATAAATTCTGATATTTTTGACATTCTGGCTTCAGTGTAACGATATGCAGCCGGAGGGTCACCATCTACTGAACCGAAATTTCCATGACCGTCAACCATCATATACCTAAGTGAAAAATATTGTGCCATTCTTACCAGTGCATCATAAACCGAGGCATCTCCATGCGGATGGTACCTTCCTAAAACATCTCCAACTGTTGTGGCACACTTCCTATATGGTTTATCCGGTGTAAGTCCGTCTTCATGCATTGTATAAAGAATTCTTCTATGTACCGGTTTTAAGCCGTCTCTTACATCTGGAAGCGCACGTGCTACTATAACGCTCATGGCATAATCAATATATGCGGTCTTCATTTCATTTTCAATATTTCTTTGTATGATATTTTCTTGTATATTTTCGTCCACTTTAACCCTCTTTTCGTTCATTTCCTTTATTTCAAAACCTATTCCAAAAGTAATTCAGAACAGGTTTATTATACTAAAACAAAGAAAATATTGCAAGGAAAAGTTTATGCAAGTTTATTTGCCAGGTCTATTTCATATTGTGAAAGATTGAAGTTTTTTCCATTATTTTTTATTAAATTATGCAGATTCTCAACCTGCCTTGCCGCATTAAGTGTAGACTCTATAGGAACAACATTCTTTAATTCATTTTCCATTTTCTTATACACTTTCTCCATATTATTAAAATCATGATTATTATAATATTTATTCCAGTCTTGGATATATGTATCAATTTTGTCTATTGACTTCACCTGATTCTGCAGATTATTTTCAACATGACTGTTTACTATTCCGCATCATAATATCTTTTCCTGTTTGAAGAACATTTCCAACATTTTTGCTTACCAGATTTTTATCTTCCGCTTTCTGCAGGGCGCTGTCCAATACTTTAGAAACCCCGTCTATTAATCCTCCTTCTGCAAGGGCACTTTTTATGTCCTGCACATTTTTAAAATCTCCTGTAAAAATCCCCAAAATAGATTTTCCTAAATTTACTGCTTCATTAATTGCCGTTTTTACTCCATTTTCCAATCCTTCATTTAATAAGGAATTCTTTATATTAATTACTCCATCTTCTAATAAATCCGGAACCAGTGCTTTTATTCCTATATCTATTGCACCATTAACAACCTGTCCCAAATTTGACTGCAGAAAATCATTCTGCTTCTCAGCTATAACCGTGTTGCTGACATTAGCTAAATTATTACTTAATTCTAACACATCCATTTTATTTCCTCCTTCTAATTTTTAAATATTTATTTTTTATTTATTTTATTTTTTAATTAATTATTTAATTATTATTTTATTTATTTTTTCATTAAATATTAATTAATTGTTTTTATTTAAAAAATATTAATATTAATTTATTTATTTTTATTTTTTATTATATTTTATTATTAATTAAATTAATTAATTTTTATTTTTTTGTTATTTTTTTATAGTTTTAATATCGCGCATTATGTTACCTCCATTTTTGCTTTATGTAAATTGACGGCTTCTTTTTCACAAAACCATTATTCCCGCAGACCCCAGTACTTTTTATTTGTTTTTATTGTATTTATTTCCCATTTTTATTAATTAATCATTAATTTGGAATAAACCCCATTTTATTATTGGCTTGTATTTATAAAAATTTTATTAATTATTTGAGAATATTCTTTTTTTATTTTCCTATTTATATTATTTATTTTTTTATTTATTATTAAATTATATTTTTTATTTAATTTTATTTTCCCTAAAATATTAAAATCATAAAATAATTTTTTTAAAATTAAATAATTAATTGAATAAATATTATATTTATTAAATAATATATTTATTTTGTCATTTTTAATATTCCATTTATGTATATATTTTTCCAATAATTTTTTTGTCTTTTTTATTTCTAATAAATTCGGTTCTAATAAAAAAATACTTTGGTCGCTGTTTTTAATAATTTCTTCTGTGTATTCAGGCAATTCAGCTGAACATGTATCTATAATAATTAAATCATATTTATTAGAAACATCATTAATAATTTCTTTAATTTTATTTTTATTTATTTTTTCTTTTAAATTAAATAATATTTCAAGCCCGCAAATTAAATTTAATTTATTATTTATTTTAATAATTAAATCATTTATTTTTAATTCATTTTTATTTTCTTTATTTATTTTCTTAGGTAATTTATTAACTCCGAAAATAGTTGAAATATTATTATTAATAAAATCAAAATCTATTATTAATATTTTTTTATTTTTTGCAATACGCCCTAAAATTCCACAAAATAAGGTCTTGCCGGAATTATTATTTCCAATTATGCTGATTATTTTATTTTTATTTATTTTATTATTTATTATTTTATTTTTATTAAATAATTTATTTATTATTTTTATTATTTTTTTAGATGAATTTTTTATTATTTTAAAAATATTAATAATTAATTTATTTATTATTTTATTTTTATTATTTATTTTATTATTATTTTGTAAAATCATTTCTTTTAACATTTTAATTTCTTCATTTATATTTTCCGGAATTTTATTTTCATCTTTTTTTAATAAATTAATTAATTCATTTGTTGTAATTTGATTATTATAAAAAATATTAAAAATACCTCTTGAAATTAAAAAATTTTTTATTTCTTCATTTTGTTTTTCTAAAATAATTATTATTTCCAATTCCTGATTTATTTCTTTTATTTTATTTATAAGTTTATATATATCATTTTCCCCAGGAATAATACTGCTTAATATTAGTACATCTATGCTGGAGTTTTCTTCCAGTAATTCTATCACCCCTTCCTGGTACTGAATGTCTGCTGCGACTACATTACAGCCTCCTTCCTTTCTTATTTCTTCATTTAATTTTGGGTCTCCAATTGCTGTGATTATTTGCTTCATTATTGCTACCTTCCTCTATTCTAATTATACTTTTAGTTTGAAAAAGTTTAGATGAAGTGCTAGGCAATTTTAGCAAAAACACCGGAAACGTATAAAGATACGTTGAGGATTTTTTTGCTAAAATTAACGACGCAATTCGCTAAAATTTTTCAAACAATTGCTTCTTTTTCAAAATCTGCTGCTTCTATCTTTGCCAAAATATGGTCCTCTCCAACAAACATTAAGCATTCTCCTCTTTTTAAAGATTTAATTTCTATTTTTTCTTTTTCTGATAAATTCGTATATTTGCCAAGCAACAGAATATTTTCTTCTTCTAATGAAAAAAATACTTTATTACTGGAATTGTTTAATATGCTTTTCCCATATGTCCCGTCTTCGAGGCTGAATAAGTCTGATATATCCTGTGTTATAGCAACACTGCTTCCTCCGTATTTTCTTATTGTTTTAAATATTTTATAAATAAAACCTGCCACATCTTTATTAGAAGTTACACCAATTAATCTCCATATTTCATCCAAATAAATTGCTTTTTTTGCTCCTCTGTCTCTCTTGATTTTATCCCAGAATAAATCTGTAAATAAATACATCCCGTATTTTAAATTATCCTCTCCTAAATCATACACATCTGCAATAATTAATTTATTATTAAATTCAATATTTGTATAATTATTAAAAAAATTAAGTGACCCTTTTATAAATGGAATTAATTTAACTGCTAATTTTTTTGTTTTTTTATCTGCATTTAAAATATTGTATAAATCCTCTAAAATAGGCATATCTTCGCTTGTTTTAAAAATAGGTTTTATATTTATTTTATTTTCATCTTTTTTATATAAAGAATTATCGTCAAAAGTAATCCCTTTTATTTCATAACATTTAATTATTTTTTCTTCTAATATTGCTTTTTCTTCTTCATCTAATTCCCCGAATATTAAATTAAAAAATCCAATTAATTTACCGATTTTACTTGCCAGATATCCTTTTTCGTCTTCTATGCTTTCTTTTCTTATATCTAAAACATTAATATATGTATTTGAAGCAGGTCCTATTTTTAATATTGTTCCATTTACTGCATCTGCTAATTTTGTATATTCTCTATCCGGGTCTATTACATACTGCTCTATTCCGCATTAATCGGTATCTTAAAATTAATAATTTGCTGTAAAAAGATTTTCCGTGAACCGCTTGTCCCGAAAATGCAGATATTTGCATTTTTATATTTTGATTCGCAATATCTGTCAATAAATATTAAAGAATTATTATAAATATTAGTCCCGCAGAATATTCCTTCTTCATCAAATATAGAAGATGATATAAATGGATATGTGGCTACAAGTCCGCTTGTCAGCACGTTTCTCCTGCTTGATGATTTTATATATTCATTATTATCTGCTATCGGAGTACATGCTAAAAATACCTGTTCCTGCCTGAAGTTTGCTCTTTTTGTCTGCAGACCGCTGCTGTTTAATATCCCTTCAATTTTATTTAATAAATATTCCTGATTTTTTTCATCGTTTGAGAAGACGTTTAAATAAATATATAAAAAATATATATCTTCATTATTTACCTGAATTTCTCTTCGTATATATTTTGCATCATCATATGTAAATGCTGCAATATCTATATCCTGTCTGTTCTGATTTCCTTCTTTTAAATCCACCCCAACATTTGCAATATGATATGTTAAATCTCTTATTGTTTTATAATTATCCTGTTTTTCGTAAAATATAGAAATATTCATATTTATATTTGTATCTATTATTTTTTTTAATATTAAATCATCATATTCTCTATAATAATTAACAATAATAATTCCAGAATAATATATATTATCTATTTCTATATGTTTCGGATTTGTCACATTTATATATGCCGGAGAAATTAAATCTTTATTATTAAATATCCCTTTTAGAAAATCCAAATTTATTTTTTCTTTTATTTTTATTTTATTTAATAAATTTATTTGCGCACCTTCTTTCTACATTAAAAATAATTCTGTGCGAGTATTAAAAAAAGAATATAATATTTTTTCCGTATTATTTTTATCACTGCTGTCTGTTACAATATTTCCGCATCTTGACAGGCATTCTTTTATTTTAAAATAATTATCGCTTAATTTTTCATTTAATATTTTTTCTTCATTCTGGTCTAATATTTTGGTTTTGGAAATTTCTTTAATTAGAATATAAAAGCTTTTAGAAGATGATTTTCTTTCTTTATTAATTGTTTGAATAAAATTAATATAATTCTGGGATAATTCTAATAAATCAATATTTTCTTTTTTATTAATATTTTCTATGTTTAAAATATGTTTGGATAAATCTTCTTTATTACTATGGATTAAAATTTGCAGATTGAAATTGCAGGTTTTTAAGAAAATTTTGTAAGAATTTAATATTGCTTCTTTTTCTAAATTTGATTTTAAATTAAAATTAATTGGTGAAATAATTAATATTTTTACTAATGAATTATCTTTTAATTTGATAATTCCATTTTGCAGGACTTCCTCAAACGGCAGCCACTGCTGTACTGTATTTAATTTGCTAATTTTTTTGCCTCCTTTCGTTTGTTTTAGATGTTACAATATTTCCCATCATATGTCAATACCTTTACAAAATTTTCTTAGAATTTTTTTTGTTTTTTTGCAGATAATATTATCATAAGGTTTATATTTGTTGATCTAAGAGTAAATTGGGGTAATTTGTTGTTCTGATTTATTCGTGCGAAGATGCTTTATGGCTCTTTTACGGGTCATACTGTGTCAGAGCCTTAAGTCTTAATATGTATATGCAAACTGTATTTATTTTATTTTAATATATGGTTAAATTATATGTATTATGGCCGGGATAAGATTGTATTAATATCTAATGCTGATTGTTTTGTAAATTATTATTTTTTAATTTGAAACAATCAGTTAGGGACTGTTATTAGTCCCATGCGGATGAATATGGTCTCTTTGGGTGTTCTTACAGTCGAGCGACTGACTGAAATATGTGGTTTATTGCTTATTTATATAGCAATATATATTAGGTGAAAAAATTATGTATTTTGGTTTTAGCTGAAGATTAATATGAGCTTTATCGATAGTAGCGCAAGAATACTTGCGCTACTATTTTTTTCTTGATTTTTCTCTTGCATTAATAACTGCTCTTATCAAATCTTTTTCTTTTTGAATTTCTAGCTCTTGTTCTGGTGTTATTTCTAACTCTTTTTCTAATTCTTCCCAACTTATAGAAGGCTTATGGCTCATTTTTCTCACTCTCCATGCTCATAAATTTTATCGATATTTAATTATATTACTATCTCTCCGCCTGCGTATCACTATTTCCTCGATCTCCATTATAACCAGCAGCCTCTTCTCTAACCCCACTTTTGTCATCAAATTTTTCTCTTGCATCTCTGTGTCTCACAAACCCTCGTGCTGCAGCAAATAGAATGATAATTTCTGCTTCAACTCGTTCTAATTCTTCAGGTTTTACACCACCTCTTTCTATTAAATCCATTCTCTCTTCAGCCATGCGGACTAATTCTCTCCAATTCTTTCTTTCACTTAAGTTCAGTTCCATATTGCTAACATATGGTCTTTGCATTAAATCCTTTAAATATGCTTGTTCTGCTTTCAAAAATGCATCTCGCAGAAATGCCGCTTTAAGAGTTGCTATTCTACCACTTTCGTTATTATTTGCCATTTTTATTCCTCCTTTTCACTTAAATAAATTTTATTTGGTAAATTTTTCTAACAACCTTATTATACTCTGTTCAACATAAAATGTAAAGTTTCTATACAAAACAAATCAAAATTGGTAAGATGCTAGGCAATCAAGAAAAAATTTTTGAGACTATACAAAGGTATGTCGATAAAATTTTTTCGCAGATTAACGAAGCAGATTGCCGATTTTCATTTGTTTTAGCTACACATCCAAATTCTTCACATACTTCGCATGCGTCTCTATAAATTCTCTTCTTGGTGCAATTTCGTCACCCATGAGTATTGTGAAGATCTCGTCCGCCTCTATTGCATCATCTATTTGAACCTGCACCAATGTTCTTGTTGCAGGGTTCATGGTTGTTTCCCACAGCTGCTCCGGGTTCATTTCTCCTAAGCCTTTGTATCTTTGGACACCTATTCCATCTCGCCCAATCTCCTGCAGCTTTTTTTCCAATTCTTCATCTGTATAGCAGTAAATGTCAGTCATACCCTTTTTTGCTAATTTATATAATGGCGGCTGGGCTAAATAAACATTGCCGTTTTCCAGTAAAGGCCTCATATATCTAAAGAAAAAGGTTAAAAGCAATGTTCTGATATGTGCTCCGTCAACATCAGCATCAGCCATTATTATTACTTTTCCATATCTTATTTTAGTTACATCAAAATCATTTCCAATCCCTGCACCTATTGCTAGAATAACCGGCTGCAGCTTTTCATTATTATATATTTTGTCTGCTCTGGCTTTCTCTACATTAAGCATTTTCCCCCAAAGAGGCAGTATTGCCTGAAACTTCCTGTCTCTCCCCTGCTTGGCGCTTCCTCCTGCTGAATCTCCTTCTACAATATATACTTCGCAAAGTGCGGCATCTTTTTCGCTGCAGTCTGCCAGTTTCCCTGGAAGCGTAGTGCTTTCTAATGCATTTTTCCTTCTTACCAGCTCTCTTGCTTTTCTTGCCGCTTCTCTAGCCCTTGAGGCACTAATACATTTTTCTAAAATCGCCTTTGCCACCGGTGGATTTTCCTCTAAAAACGCAGCCAATTCTTCATTCATAATGCTCATTACTGCACCTGTGGCTTCACTGTTTCCCAGTTTGGTTTTAGTCTGACCTTCAAATTGCGGGTCTTTTATTTTAATTGATATAACTGCTGTTATCCCCTCTCTTATGTCTTCTCCCTGCAGGTTCAAATCTTTATCTTTTAAAATATTGTGACTTTTTGCATAATCATTAAACACCTTGGTTAGGGCTCTTTTAAATCCTTCTAAATGCGTCCCTCCCTCTATTGTATTAATATTATTAACAAAAGAATAAATATTTTCTGAATATGCTGTTGTATATCCTATTGCTATCTCAATCGGCATGGTTCCGCTTTTTTCTATGTATATAGGCTTTGGATTTAATTTTTCTTTATTTTTATTCAGATATTCTACAAATGAAATTAGTCCTCCCTCAAAATGAAATTCCGATTTTTTAGGAGGGTCTTCTCTTTTATCTTCTAGTGTTATGCGAAGCCCTTTCGTCAAAAATGCCATTTCTCTGAATCTGTTTTCCAAAACTTCATATTCATATTCCAATGTTTCAAAAATTGTGGAATCAGCCAAGAATCTGACCTTGGTTCCTGTTTTATCAGAGTCTCCTATTCTATGCAGTGGCTTAACCGTTTTCCCTCTTTCAAATGACATTTGATAAATTCCGCCATCTCTTTCGGTAGTCACTTCCATCCATTCTGACAGTGCATTTACAACAGAAGAGCCCACTCCATGCAAACCTCCTGATACCTTGTATCCGCTGTCTCCTCCAAATTTTCCTCCTGCATGCAGGATTGTATATACTGTTTCTGCTGCTGATATTCCTGTTTTTGGATGTATTTCAACAGGAATTCCTCTTCCGTCATCCTTTACACAAACTATGTTTCCTTCTTCTATTTCGACACTTATATTTGTGCAGTATCCCGCCAGTGCCTCATCTACTGAGTTGTCCACTATTTCATAAACTAAATGATGCAGCCCTCTTACAGAGACGCTTCCTATATACATTCCCGGTCTTTTCCTAACTGCTTCCAACCCTTCCAATACCTGAATCTGTTCTGCTCCGTATTCGTGATTAACCTTTTCCATTCGAATTGTTGTCCTCCTTTTTAATTTCTTGTGTTTTTTTACAAGGGTAGATTGGTGCCTACACCTAACGGGTATTCCCACAAAATCTACCCCTGCGCGTTTCTTCGTAGCATATAAAATTTGTTTTTATTTTTTTGCAATTGTTTCCACATTTGCATTTGTGATTTTGTATAAATTATATTCTGTATTCGGTATGCTGAAACTGTCTGTACATGTGATTATTACCTGATTGTTTTGTATGTTTTCCAAAAATCCCTGTATTCTTTTTTTGTCCAGCTCTGACATAAAATCATCTAGGAGCATTACAGGTCTTTCCCCTATTTCATCATAAATTACTTCCGCTTCCGCTAATTTAAGAGAAATAATTGTTGTTCTTTTCTGCCCCTGTGAACCATAAATTGATATTTCCTGACTGTTTATATATACATTAAAATCGTCTCTATGTACACCTATGCTTGTATATCCCTTTTGTATATCTTCTTTTCTATTTCCTTTTACTTTGCTTAAATATTCCTCTTCCTTCACATTTGAGTTGTAAATAATTTCCACATTTTCTTTGTTATCCGTTGATTGCAGATGTATGTTTTTTATTTTATTATTTATTTTTTCAATAAATTCTTTTCTGTAATTATATATCTTTATTCCTAATTTTACTAGCTGTTCATCCCAAATATCCAGCATGTCCTCCTGTTTTCCCTCAAACTTTATTTGTTTTAAATAACTGTTTCTCTGTTCCAATGTTTTATTATATTGATTTAAAATATGCACATATATGGGTCTTAGCTGGCTTATTATTATATTTAAAAATCTTCTTCTCCTGCTCGGTTCATTTTTTAATATTGATATATCTTCAGGGACAAAGAGAACTGCATAGACATTTCCCAACACATCACTTATTTTATTTACTTCTATATCATTAATATAAAACCTCTTATTTTCACCAATTTCATATTTTACATTGATTTTTCTATCTTCTTTTTCTGCATATATCTCTACTTTTGTTCTATCTTTATTTATATTTATTAATTCCCTGTCTTTGTTTGTCCTGAAGGATTTCCCCAGACTCCCAACAAATATAGCCTCTATAATATTGGTCTTCCCCTGAGCATTGTCACCATAAATTATATTTATTCCTTTATCAAATTCTATTTCCTGATTTTCATAATTGCGAAAATTACTTAGTTTTATTTTATTTATTACCATTAATCTTCCTTCATCCTTATAGGTAAAATCATGTAAGTATAATCTTTGTTTGTTTCTTCAATCGGTTTTATAACACATGGAGAAATAGCAGTTCCAAAGCTTACGAATATTTCTTCATCTTCAATTGCTTTTAAACTGTCCAAGAAATATTTAGGGTTTACCCCTATTTCCAACTCCTGTCCTTCAGTTTCTGTAAAGATTTCCTCTTTTGCTTCTCCTGTCTGATTTGCGCAGGATATTACAACTTTTCCGAACTTCTATTTTAATTTTAGCAGGGTATTTTTTTTCTTTTTCCATGCTTGAACTTGATATTAAACTTATTCTTTCAAAACAATTCTGCAGTATATTTTTGTTTATTCTTATTCTAGTCTCCCATGTGCTTGGTATTACACTTGCATAATTTAGAAATTCTCCATCTAATAATCTTGTTACTATTTTGCAATTTTCCATTTCAAATACAGCCTGATTTTTCTCTATTCCTATTTTTATTTTATCAAATGAATCCAATATTATTTTATTTACTTCATTTAATGTTTTTCCTGGAATTACAGCTTTCAAGTCATTAGTTTCTTCTGACAAAATTGTTTTTATCCAGCCCATTCTAAATCCATCTATTGCAACAACATTAAGTCTGTTATTTATTAATTCAAAAAGGCATCCTGTAAATATTGGTCTGTTTTCCTCTACACTTACTGCAAATATGGTTTTTCTTATCATATTTTTTAATACGGTCTGCTCTATTTCTATTGATTTTTCAGCAGTTATTTTCGGCAGTTCAGGAAATTCATCTGCATTCATTGTTGAAAGCTTATATAAAGAACCTTCACATTCAATTACCAATAAATTATTTTCGTTTACTTCTATACTTATTTCTGCATTTGGCAATTTCCTTATTATTTCGCTAAACATTACTGCATTTACAATAGTGTTTCCTTCCAGCAATGTATCACATTCCATTATGTATTCAATTCCTATTTCCAAATCGTAGGTTGTAAGTTTTAATTCTTTTTTATTAGTCTGCAGAAGTATTCCTTCAAGTATAGGCATTGTTGTTTTAGCAGAGACACTTCTTACTACGGAATTGATACCTTTAAGCAATTGTTCTTTATCACAAATGATTTTCATTTTTTATTTCGCTCCTTCTTTATAAATAATAATATATTTAGTAGTAGTAGTAGTATGTGCTGTTGATTGTGTGGAAAAGTATGTTATAGGCTTGTATACCTAAAAAATTTTGTGTGGACAATCCTGTGCATAAATTAAAAAGTTATTCACATAGATTCTTAAAAGAATTAAAAAATTAAATATCAACACAAAATGCACAAATTATTAATATATGGTTATGGATAACTCTTAGCCTGCTTCCGTAAGAAGAGGTCTTAATATGCATCTACAAAAACAAGTTTTCCAAACATAAATTTTAAAAAAGCTTATCTAATGTTTAAATTTTGCTATTTTTCGTTTAATATTAACTTTTTCACACTATCCACCATTAGTTTTGTTTCAGGATTTTCTTTCATTTCTTTTTCAATTTTTCTGAATGCATGCATAACAGTAGAATGGTCTCTTTTCCCAAAAGCATCACCTATTTGATTAAATGATGCATTTGTAAGAATTCGCGAAAGATACATGCCGATTTGCCTAGGAAAAGCAACATCATTTGACCTGTGTGAACTTGTAAGGGTTTGTTTTGAAACATCAAAAAAACTGCATATTATTTCTTGAATATAATCAACAGAAATAATTGATGCTTTCTGAAGAATTATATCATTTATTGCTTTTTCCGACATTTCCATTGTTATAGGAGTGTGAGTAAGAGCCGTCTTGGCAACTAATTTATTGAAAATTCCTTCCAGCTCTCTAATATTTGAATCTATTTTTGCTGCAATGTTTGCGAGGATATCATCATCTACTATAATATTTTTTTCATCAGATTTTTTTCTTAAAATTGCTAAACGGGTTTCATAATCAGCCATTGATACATCTGCAAGCAAGCCCCATTCAAATCTTGATTTAAGCCTGTCTTCCAGCAAAGGTATGTCCCTTGGAGGTCTGTCGCTGGACAGCACAATCTGTCTTCCGCTTTCTCTAAGAGTATTAAATGTATGGAAAAATTCCTCCTGAAGCCTGTCCTTTCCGGCTATAAACTGAATATCATCTATTAATAAAACATCCATATTTCTGTATTTTTGTCTGAATTTTTCTATAGTGGCATCTTTTAAAGAATTGATAAATTCATTTAATAATTTTTCAGAATCAACATATAATACTTTAAGATTTTTATTATTTCTAATCATTTCATTTCCTATGGCATGTAGAAGATGTGTTTTACCAAGCCCGACTCCCCCATATAAAAACAGCGGATTATATGCTGTGCCTGGTGCTTCTGAAACAGCAAGAGATGCCGCATGTGCGAATCTGTTGTTGTCTCCTACAACAAAACTGCCGAAAGAATATTGAGGATTAAGAGAGGAAGCAGGAAACTGATGATTTATAGTCTGCATAGGAGCGGCAGGCTCTTCAGACTGCTTTTCTGAAACAATAGTAAATGTGCATTTTTTCTGCAATATTAAATTAAAGGTATTTACTACTAAATCGTGATACCTCGATTCCAGCTGGTCTTTTTGAAAAGAATCATTAGAAACAAGTACAATATTGCTATCGTCTATTCTATCTATTTCTAAAGGGAGAATCCATGTATTAAAGGCAATCTCAGTCATTTCGCCCTTCAACAATTCTTTTGCTTTATTTAATATATTATTTATATCATTTTTCATGGCGTGAAAAACACCTTCCAGTTTATCTTAAGATATGTATTTCCGTATTATTTGATTAATAATATCAAAAAAAGAATAATTTATCAACCGGTATTTGAAAAACAATTTTTAATTTTTTCAAAATATTGACAAGTCAAGTGGGTTTAGTGTATAATTTTTCTACTTGTAATTTAAGTAGGAGGGCATAATTATGAAGATGACATATCAGCCAAAGACCAGGCAGGAGAAGAGAGAACATGGATTTATGAAAAGGATGAAAACAAGGGCAGGAAGAAATGTTATAAAAGCCAGACGTCTGAAGGGAAGAAAAAAGCTTACAGCCTGAGATATTAAAGAGTGATAAAATGAAAAAAACAAATATGCTGAAAAAAAATTATGAATTTAAAAATGTCTTGACTAAAGGAAAATACTATGGAGAAAAAAACATAGAGGCATTTATTAAGAAGAACTATCTAGATATTAACATGCTTGGAATAGCTGTCAGCAAAAGAATAGGGAAAGCAGTAGTTAGAAACAGAATAAAAAGATTGATTAAAGAAAATTATCGCTTATTAGAAAAGGATGTTGATACAGGATATAGTTTAGTGATTCTCTGGAAGAAAAAAGCAGATATAAGGGATGCAAATTTCGTCAATATAAAAAAAGATATGATAAATATATTAAAAAAAGCAGAGATAATGAAAAAGGGGACATAATACATGAAGAAAGTTATATTATTTCTAATAAAAACATATAAAAAAGTCATATCTCCAATGGGGGAATATGCTGGAGTACACTGCAAATATTATCCTACCTGTTCAGAATATACTAAGCAGGCAATAGAAAAATACGGGGTGCTGCGCGGGTCATTTATAGGCATTAAAAGAATAATTAAATGCAACCCATTTTCAAAGGGAGGATATGACCCATTAAAATAGCACTTGGTTAAAGGAGAAGAGCATGGGAGACTTTATAGGATTTTTTTCCAGCATATTTGGATATGTATTAAATCTGATATATAATTTGATTCATAATTATGGATTAGCTATAATTATATTTTCAATTTTACTTAAACTAGCAATGCTGCCGATTTCAGTAAAACAGCAGAAAACAATGCGAAAAACTGCCAAAATACAAGGGACAATCAAAGAAATACAGAAGAAATATAAAAAAGACCCTGAAAAAATGAATAAGGAAGTTATGGCAGTATATAAAAAAGAGAATATGAGCCCTCTTAGCGGATGTATGAGCATGCTTATTCAAATATTATTACTATTTGCAATGTTCTATCTGGTAAGAAGTCCTCTTACATATATGAAACACATAAGCCCGGAAGAACTGAATAATTTTATGAGCGAGATTAAGCAGACATCAGGAGAAGGGTTTATAAGTCCTACGTATCCGGAAATAAGCGTTGTAAAATATGCGGAAAGTCAAGGGGCACAAGACAACAAGTTCTATATAAATATGGATTTTCTGGGATTGGATTTAAGTAATGTTCCGAAAGAAAATCTATACAACTGGACGGTTTATATAATACCAGTACTATATGTAATATCATCAATGATTTCAATTAAACTTACTACCAATATGAATGCAAAAACAAATAAAAAGCAGAATATAATTGTAGAAGGGGAAAATAAAAAGGCAAAACTGGAAGATGAAGTTCCAGACATGGCGACGCAAATGAATAAAAGCATGATGTGGCTGATGCCGATTATGTCAGTCAGTATTTCGATAATTGCACCTTTAGGACTGGCGCTGTACTGGCTGCTTAATAATTTATTAATGATTGCAGAAAGACTTATACTGAATAAATTTGTATTTGATAAAGAAGACGAGAAAAAAGACGAAGCAAACATCAAACCCGTGCCGTAAAAGGCATATATGAGGATGTGGAAAGGGATGAGTTAAATGTCAAAAACTATCATATCAGAAGGAAAAACAACTGCAGAAGCTGTAGAAAACGGGCTGAAAAAACTTAAAGTTTCGAAAGATATGGTTGATGTAAAAGTTATAGAAGAAGGGGACAAGAGAAGTTTTTACAGTATATTGGCACCTAGAGTTGTAAAAGTTGAATTAACTGTAAAAGAAGGTGTCACAGCAAAAAGAGAAGTTCATGAATCAAGAAGTGAAGTGCATCACGCAGGAAGAAGACCGCCGAATCAAAATATGGAGGAAATAGAAGAAGCTAGCAGCAATATAAAAACATTTTTAGATAAGTTTTTAAAAAAGGGAGTAACATATGAAATTAAAATAGAAAATTACGGGATTAATATAAATATAAATGGTGATAATGTAAATCATTTAATAGGCTACAGGGGCGAGACAATAAATAATCTGCAGACAATAATTTCCGCAATTGCCAATAAGAATGCAACTGCTAAAGTAAAGATTTTTCTAGATGTTGCAGGATACAGAGAAAAAAGAACAAAAACTTTGGAAGACTTAGCTGAAAAAATTGCTGCAACAGTAATTAGAACCGGAAAATCAATATCACTCGAACCGATGACTGCATATGAAAGGAAAGTAATACATAGCAAACTGCAGTCAAAGCCGCAGATAAGGACATTTAGTAAAGGTGAAGAACCATACAGAAAAGTTGTAATTTCTTTAAATGAATCAAAATAATCTAAGGCAGGACACACCTGCCTTTATTAATGTAAGAGGTGATGGATAAATGAGTACCATTGCGGCAATTTCAACAGCTCCCGGAATAGGAGGAATTGGAATTGTAAGAATGAGCGGAGAAGATGCTTTTAAGGTGTTGGCAAAAATATTTTCTCCAAAGATTAAAGAAGATATATCTAAAAACGCAGGATATACCATAAAATATGGACATATAACAGACCCGGAAACAGAGGATGTTGTTGATGAAGTTTTGGTGTCTTATTTTATGGCGCCAAAAAGCTATACAAGAGAAAATATGTGCGAAATTAACAGTCATGGAAGTATTGTTGTGGCTGGAGAAATATTAAAATTATGTCTGCAAAACGGGGCAGAGCTTGCAGAGCCTGGAGAGTTTACAAAAAGGGCATTTTTAAATGGAAGGATTGATTTAAGCCAGGCAGAAGCTACAATAGATATAATAAATTCAAAAACAGAGATAGAATCAAAAGTTGCAGCCAATCAACTAGAAGGTGCATTATCAAAAGAAATAAAACATATAAGGCAAATGATGCTGGATATATTAGTCAATATAGAGGCAAATATTGATTATCCCGAATATGACATAGAAGAGGTAACAGCATCAAAGACGGCAGAAGACTTAATGCTTATACAGGCTGAGCTAGCTAAATTTCTTAAGTCATTTGAAAACGGCAGAATTATAAAAGAAGGAATCAGCATTGCTATAATAGGCGTGCCGAATGTAGGAAAATCCTCTTTGCTTAATGCAATACTGAAAGAGGAAAGAGCTATTGTTACAGATGTTGCAGGGACTACCAGAGATTCTATAGAAGAAAGTGTTACAATAAACGGAATCCCATTTAAAATAATAGATACAGCAGGGATAAGAAATTCGGATAATATTGTGGAACAAATTGGGATAAAGAGAGCTAAAAAAATAGCGGAAAAAAGTGATGTAATCATTGCAATGATTGACAGCTCTAAGGATTTAACTGATGAGGATAAAGAAATTCTGGAGTTTATAAAAGACAAAAAAGCAATAATTGCGTTAAATAAGATTGACATAAAACATATAGATGGACATGATATGCTGCCTGCAGAGCACCCGATAATAGAGATGTCTGTATTAGAAAATACAGGAATAGGGCTGCTTTACGACGAATTAGTAAAAATGTTCAACATAAACGAGATTAGCTTAGACAGCGGAAATATAATAACAAATGTAAGACACAAAGATTTAATAGAAAAAGCAATTCAAAATGTGAAAGAAGCACAGAATACGGTAAATAATAAGATGCCGATAGATATTATTGCAATTAATATAAAAGATGCAATAGAAAATTTGAGCAAAATAACTGGGGAGAATGTTTCGGAAGATGTTATAAAGGAAATATTTTCAAGGTTTTGTCTAGGCAAATGAACATAAGAACAACCTAGGAAAGTTTGATTTAAAAGTAAGAACAAATCAAAAACAAGTAATGCTAGGAAAACAAGCAAAAATTCTTGAAACTATATAGAGATATGTTAAAAGAATTTTTGTGAAGTTTGACAACGCAGGACGAAGTTTTTCATTTGTTCATGGAGGGGAAATGAAATACAATGCTGGGAACTATGATGTAGCAGTAATTGGAGCAGGACATGCAGGGTGCGAAGCAGCATTAGCATGTGCGAGAAAAGGGCATAAAACGGTAATATTTTCGATAAGTCTGGAATGTGTTGCCAACATGGCATGCAATCCTAATATTGGAGGAACGTCTAAAGGGCATCTGGTAAGAGAGATAGATGCTTTAGGCGGAGAGATGGGCAAAAATATTGATAAAACATTTATACAATCAAGAATGTTAAACACGTCAAAAGGGCCTGCTGTCTATTCTTTGCGTGCTCAGGCGGACAGGAAGAAATATCAGCAGGAAATGAAATTTACTTTAGAAAAGCAGGAAAATTTGCATGTAAAACAGGCGGAAATTGTTGATATACAAGTAGAAGGCGGCAAAGTGCAATCTGTTGAAACCAATGTTGGGGCTGTATATAATGTAAAAGCAGTTATTTTAGCAACAGGAACATATTTAAAGGGAAAAGTTCACATAGGAGAAACATCTTATGAAAGCGGACCAGACGGAGTGTTCCCTGCAAATAAATTATCAGATGCCCTAAAAAAACTGGGAATTACGCTGCTTAGATTTAAAACCGGAACACCTGCAAGAGTAAATAAAAACAGCATAGACTTCTCTAAAATGGAAATCCAAAATGGAGATGACGAAATAATCCCGTTTTCATTTGATAATGTCGGGGCGGGACATGTATCCGCCCAAAATCAAATGCCATGTTATCTTACATACACTAATGATGCAACACATGAAGTAATAAAAAAGAACCTCCATAGGTCTCCATTATATAGCGGTGAAATAAAAGGAACAGGACCTAGATACTGCCCGTCTATCGAGGATAAAATAGTGCGATTTGCAGATAAAGAAAGGCATCAGGTATTTATTGAGCCTATGGGACTTGGCACAAATGAAATGTATGTGCAGGGAATGAGCTCATCACTGCCTGAAGATGTCCAGATAGAGGTGTACAGAACAATTGCAGGATTGGAACATGTGGAATTTACAAGACCTGCATATGCTATAGAATATGACTGCATAGACCCGACTGAACTTAAGCTTTCTTTAGAATTAAAATCTATTAAAGGGATGTTCCTTGCCGGACAAATAAACGGAACATCCGGATATGAAGAAGCGGCTGCACAGGGCTTGATTGCAGGGATAAATGCGTGTATGCAGTTGGAAGGAAAAAAGCCTATAGTTATGCATAGGTCTGACAGCTATATAGGTGTTTTAATAGACGACATAGTCACAAAAGGAACGGCAGAGCCCTACAGAATGATGACATCCAGAGCCGAATACAGATTGCTATTAAGACAAGATAATGCGGATTTAAGATTAACTCCTATAGGCTATGAGGCAGGACTAATATCAGAAGAAAGATATAAAAATTTCTTAAAAAAGAAAGATAATATAGAAAGAGAAATAGAAAGAGTAAGACAGACAGTAGTAAGAGCAACAGAAGAAAGCAATAAATTATTGGAAGCATATGGTTCTTCTAAAATATCGGCAGGAGTTAAACTTGCAGATTTGCTGAAAAGGTCGGAGCTATCGTATGAGAAGCTTGCGCCACTGGATGCTGATAGGCCAGAATTATCAAAACAAGAATCAGAGCAGGTAGATTTGCAGCTTAAATATGAAGGGTATATAAAGCTACAGATGGCTCAGGTTCAGAGGTTTAAGAAACTGGAGAATAAAATGCTGCCACAGGAAATTGATTATACTGAGCTAAAAGGGATAAGCCTGGAAGCAAGGCAGAAACTGAATAAGTTAAAACCTGTTTCAATAGGACAGGCATCTAGAATATCAGGTGTTTCACCAGCAGATATAAATGTATTATTAATATATCTGGAGCAGTGGAAGAAAAATGGTGATTAATATGGATTTTTCAGAGTTTAATAATATATTGATATCGGCTGTAGAAAGATTGCGAGTAAAGTTGAATTCACAGCAAACAGAGCAATTTTATGAATATATGAAATTGCTTTTAGAATGGAATGAAAAAATAAATCTAACAGCCATTACTAAGCCTAATGAAATTATTATAAAACATTTTATAGATTCATTAACAATTAACAGGTATATAGAAAAAGGAAGCAAAGTGATAGATATAGGAACTGGTGCGGGATTCCCAGGAATACCGCTGAAAATATTAAGAGATGATATAGAAATTTTGTTATTAGATTCATTAAATAAAAGAATTATATTTTTAGAAGAAGTTATAAATAAATTAAATCTAAAAAAGGTTGAATGTATCCATGCCAGAGCGGAAGAATTAGGGCAGAATAAGAATTACAGAGAAAAGTATGATGTGGCAGTATCAAGGGCTGTAGCCTCTGCGACCGTATTAGCAGAATTTATGCTGCCATATGTTAAAATTGGAGGGCAGTGTATATGTATGAAAGGACCAAAGCTGGAAGAAGAGCTGGAACAAAGCCAGAATGCAATAACAATATTAGGAGGCAGAATTGAAGCAGTAGAAAAAATCATTCTGCCAGATACAGATATGGAGCGCAATATTCTGATTATTAGAAAAGAAACTCCTACAGAGAATAGCTATCCGCGAAAAATGTCGAAAATCAAGCAAAGCCCGCTGCGGCTCCAGTTCCACATCTAACTGAACCCCTAGAGCCAGTGCAGATGTAAGACACAACTATACTGGCAGACAGTTACAATTCACAGCCGATTTAAAATATACATATATGTAGGGGCGAGCAATGCTCGCCCGCTTATTGATTTTTATATATTTATCGTGATATATTATAAACAATCTATGGGGGCAG
>Ga0209629_10000326_pt1 | contig 25079 bp, 21 predicted proteins | sample TergutCu122P5_FD_187286 | JGI IMG/M metagenome (GOLD analysis project Ga0209629, IMG submission 187286) | Cubitermes ugandensis P5 segment gut microbial communities from Kakamega Forest, Kenya - Cu122 P5 (SPAdes) (version 2) | ecosystem: Host-associated > Arthropoda: Insects > Digestive system...
GATTGACAAGGTAGAATTTACCGACATTGCCGGCAGAACAGTAAATTTTGCGATGACAAACGGCAAGTCAATCAATGTTTCGACACTTCCGGCAGGTGTTTATTTGGTAAAAATTTATTCCCAAACAACCAAAACAGAAGTAAAACGTCTGATTGTGATTAAGTAGTTGTTTTTTAGCATAAATATTATTTATAAATAGAGACACGAAAAATCGTGTCTCTATTGTTTTTTTAGTAAATTCATATTTTTTTGTACCTTTGCGCCGCTTTTTTAAAAAATATTAATAATAATCTTGAAATTAATATAGTTTTTATGAGAAAAAATATTGTAGCAGGCAACTGGAAAATGAATACAACTTTGCAGGAAGGCATTTCTCTTGCGCAGGAAGTGAAAAATTCACTTAACGGAAAACCAAATTGTGAGGTCGTTTTGGGCGTGCCTTTTACGCATTTGGCGAGCATTGTGGAAGTTGTAAAAGGCAGTGCGATTGCTGTTGCGGCAGAAAACTGTGCCAACAAAGAATCAGGCGCATATACAGGCGAGGTCTCGACGGCAATGGTGCGTTCCACAGGCGCAAAATATGTGATTTTAGGACATTCGGAACGCCGAACTTATTTTGCCGAAAACTGTGAAATTTTAAAAGAAAAAGTAATTTTAGCATTGAAAAACGATTTAAAACCAATCTTTTGCATTGGCGAAGTGAAGTCGGAACGCGAAGCAGGCAGGCAAAATGAAATTGTAAAATCGCAACTCGACGGCTCGGTTTTTAATCTTTCGGCGGAAGATTTTGGCAAAATTGTTCTCGCTTACGAGCCGGTTTGGGCTATCGGAACGGGTTTGACTGCCACACCTGAACAGGCGCAACAAATGCACAAATATATTCGCGATTTGATTGAGCAAAAATACGGAAAAACGATTGCCGAAAACACGTCGATTCTTTACGGCGGAAGTTGCAATGCGCAAAATGCCGCTTCAATTTTTGAAAAAGCAGACGTTGACGGCGGACTTATCGGCGGGGCTTCGCTCAAAGTCGCTGATTTTAAGGCAATTATAGATGCTATATAAAATATGTTATTAAAAATTTATGAAAAAAATACAAATTCGGCGCACATTCGCAAGGTTGTGGATACTTTGCGCGACGGCGGCGTGATTATTTTTCCAACCGACACTGTGTATGCTTTTGGCTGCGATTTATTTAATAAAAATGGAATTGAACAGATTGCAAAAATCAAAAACAAGGATTTGTCGAAAGTGAATTTGAGTTTTGTCTGTTCCGAAATCAGTCAAATCAGCGAATATGCAAAAATGTCGGATGCGGCTTTTAAACTGATTAAAAGGAATTTACCCGGCGCATTTACTTTTATTTTGAATGGAAACAATAATTTGCCAAAACTTTTCAAAAACCGTAAAACCGTAGGTGTGCGGATGCCGGATAATCCTGTCGCTTTGGCAATTATCCGCGAACTTGGCAATCCGCTGATGACAAGTTCCATTTTTTATAATGACGAAACCACCGAATATATTACCGACCCCGAACTGATTGACGAAAAATACGGCGCACTTGTGGATTTGGTTGTCGATGGCGGTCAAGGCGGGCTAATTCCCTCAACTATTGTCGATTTCACAACCAACGAACCGATTATTACCCGCGAAGGTGCAGGGGAATTGATATATAATTAGCACAATTTACTATTTTTTTATTATAATTAATTCAAATAATTTATGTTTTATTAAAAATAAAATTTAAAATCATGAAAAAAGTATTAATTTTCAATGTTTTAATGATTGCCGTTTTGGTATCATGCACAATAAATTCAAAAAAACAAAAAATGGAACAACAAACGGAAGATGTGTGTAAAATCTTTATACTCAACGATGTAATGCGTCAGGGAAATGCGGAAATTTTAATTTCACCGAATGCCGATACGCTTAAAAAGTACATTCCCGAAGGTACATATTCGTCGGCGATAAATGCGTTTTTGGTGCAACGTGGCGACAGTAATTATCTTTTTGATGCGGGAATGGGCTTCAAACTTGTTGAAAATCTTGCCGCTCATAATGTTTTGCCCGAAAATGTGAATTATATTTTTATCACACATTGTCACGGCGACCACATTGGCGGGCTGTTAAAAGATTCTACGGCGGTTTTTCCAAACGCACAACTTTATATAAATAAGATTGAGTTCAATTATTGGCAAAAACAGCAAAATCCGCAATTTTTGAGTGTTATTGCACAATACAAAAATCGACTGCGGATTTTTGAAATAGAGGATACCACTGCACACAAACCGCTCGTAGCCGGTATCGAAGCAGTTGCGGCATACGGACATACGCCCGGACACACAATGTATTTGGTAAAAGGTAATATTCCAACCTTAATTTGGGGCGATTTGACTCACGTAATGCCAATTCAAATGCCTCATCCCGAATATTCGGTTTCGTACGATACAAATCCTGCTCAAGCGGCTGCTGTGCGCGAAAAGACTTTGAAATACGCAGCAGAAAACGGCATTCAAATTGCCGGTATGCACATAGCCGAAGGTCTCGGCAAAATAAGCAAAAGCCAAACGGTTGGGTACGTTTTTAGCGACTTGCAGAATTAACTACAATTTTTCCGTCTTCGAGCGTAATAATTCGGCGCGCTTTTGCCATAATTCGCGGGTCGTGAGTGGAAAAAACAAAAGTGATATTTTCATCTTTGTTGAGTTTTTCCATAATATCGAGCAAATTTTCGGCAGATTTACTATCTAAATTGGCAGTTGGTTCGTCTGCAAGAATGAATTTTGGTTTTGAAGCCAACGCTCTTGCCACCGCCACGCGCTGCTGCTGCCCACCCGAAAGTTTTGCAGGACGGCTGTTGGCGCGGTCGCTCAAACCGACAGCGGCGAGCAGTTCATCTGCACGGTTGTCGGTTTCGGTTTTTGTTCGACTTTGCAATTCCATCACAAACGACACATTTTCTTTCGCAGTAAGCACAGGAATCAGGTTGTACGCCTGAAAAACAAAACCGATATTTTGCAGGCGAAACTCGGTCATCTGTTTTTCTGAAAGGTCGGAAATATCCTTTCCGTCAATAAAAATTTTGCCGGAAGTCGGCGTATCAAGTCCGCCGATAAGGTTTAGCAGCGTTGTTTTTCCGCTGCCCGAAGGTCCGACAATGGCGGTAAATTCGCCCTGTTCGATTTCAAGATTTACATCATTAACCGCACAAACTTCCTGCGCCGTTTCTTTGAAAATCTTTACCAAATTTTTTGTTTCTATTATTGCTGACATCCCTTGAAAATTAAGAATTAAGAATTAAGAATGAGGAATTAAGAATTTATTTTTTATTATTTGTATTTCTAATAATTTGATATTAATTTTTAATTATTTATAAAATTGTTTTGACTGTCATTGCGCATCTTGCCCGCAATCTGATATTTTCTTTTGTGCTCTTTGCGTTTTTCTTTGCGAACATTGCGGTAAATTTTAAACCGCAAAGAACACAAAGGTTTCGCAAAGTACGCAAGATTTTCTTCATATTTCATTGTTTTAGATTGCGGGTCAAGATGCGCAATGACAGTTGGTATTCGGATTTGATAATATTTTTTCAAAATAAAATTTAAACAGATTCTTAATAATAAATCCTGTTTTTCATTCTTCATTCTTCATTCTTCATTCTTCATTTACCTCATTCTCTCATCGCATCTAACGGTTTCATTTTCAGGGCTTTGAGTGCCGGGAAAATTGCCGATAAAATTCCTGCAATCATCACAAGAACGACAATCAGCATAAACATTTTTATATCTAAAATCGGATAAACCATAGCCGAAAATCCGTAATCTTCAAAAATATCGCCCATCATCGGCGTTAGGTCAATTCCTCTGCGAATTGACGGAAAAAGTGCAAGCGCAGCCAACACAATTCCCGTAACACCGCCTGCAAGTGTCAGAAAAACGGTTTCGTACATTATCATAGCAAAAATTTTGCGTTTGCTCATTCCAATTGAGCCGAGCATTCCGAGTTCGCGCGTGCGCTCTAAAACCGCCATCAACATCGTATTTACTATTCCAAAAGCAAGCGCAAAAAGGAAAATTCCGATAATAATTACCACCATCAGATTTGTTATTCCCAAACTCATCGACATCATCGGGTTGAGGTCGCGCCAGTTTTTAACGTCCATTGTGGGAAATAAATTTTTAACTTTTGGCGTTATTTGGTCAATTTTATCGAACGTTGCATTGCCCGAAAACATAATCGCTGCAACGTGCGCCGACCCTTCAGGCAAAGCGGTGCTTGGCTGAATATCGGAATAACGCACAAAAACCGTACTTTCGTCAAAAACGGTGTTCGGCGTGTGAAAAAGTCCGCTTACACGAAAAGCGAGTGCCTGCATTTCGCCTGTGGCATCTTGAAACGAAAAAACAATTTTGGAACGAAGTTTAACTTTCAGTTTTTTTGCTGTTTTCGCGCTGATAACAATCGGATTTGTTGCATCGTCGGGCAAAAACGACCCCAAGGAATCGGGAATCGTTTTCCAAATCGTAGAAACCGCCTTTTCGTCAGCCGCATCAACGCCGTTTGCCTGCACGCCGACAGCATTATTTGCCGACGAAAGCATTCCTATAATATTAAGACGATACGAAACATTTGTCGCATTATTTTGTGGGTCATTTGTAGAAAAATCGGCGAGCGTTTTTTGCACATTTTCGCGCATAAAATATGCGTGAATATTGTTGTCGGCAGAAAAGGCAGTATCGCGAATTTGAATGTGCGAAATGTCGGTGTCGATTTCGTCTTTTACCGCACCGACCATCCAGCCGCTCGAAAAAGAAGCCAAATATGTTCCTGCAAACAATCCCAGCGCAATCGCACCAAGTATTACGCCGCTGCGAATTTTATTTCGCCATATATTTTTCCACGCTAATTTTATTAACATTTTTTTTAAATTAAAAACTAAAAATTAAAAGTTAAAAACTAAAAGTTAAAAATACTTTATAAACTTTTGACTTTATGAACTTTATAAACTAAAAATAATTTTGAAATCTTGGAATTATGAAATCTTGAAATTTCTTTATCCGTTTAATTTTAATTTTTTAATAAATCGAATCGGATAAATTACAGCAATTATTGCTAAAAATAAAACGATAATCGCTTGAGTGATAAATATTTGCGAATCAACAGAAAAAGAAATCAAAGGGTCCATTCCTACATCAAGAAACATTTTACCCATTTTACCGCTGATTTTTATCGGATTAAAATAAAAATAATACGAAACGGGCAATGCAATGGCTAATCCTGCAATTAAACCAAGTACAGCCATAAGCATTAATTCGAGTATGGTAACCACAGTAAGTTTGCCACGCGACATTCCAAGTGAAATCATTGTGCGAAGTTCGCGCCGTCGTTCGTTGGTAAGCATTATTACCGTTCCCAAAATCCCAAAACCGACAATCATATAAAGAATGAACAGCACAATTTTTCCAAATGCCTGGTCGGAAGCCGCAGATTGCAGTAGCCGTTGCATTGTAAAGTGCCACGAAAAAACTTCGTAGTTCCCAACCGACAGTTTATCCTTATCGGTATTGTTTTTTTGGGAAAAATTTGAATTACCATCTGCCAACTGCTGTGCGACAATATTCATTGTCTCGTATAATTTTTTTTCTTTATCATTTTTTAAAGAAATCAAAATTCCGCTGTAACCGTCGGGCAAATCAATAAAATTTTGCGCAGCAGGTAAAGTCATATAAACCAATGAGTTATCCATATTTGGCATTGGCAGCCGCAAAATTCCGCGAATTGGAAAAAGTCCTGCCGCACTTGCGCCAAAATGCCCCTGCCCGATAAAAGCGAGCGTATCGCCAAGAGTGGCTTTGAGGTATTTTGCAAGTGCCTCGCCGATGAGTATTCCGTCGTCGGTTTCGTCAAAATATTTACCTTGAACAATGTGATTTGCTAAATGCGATTTGGCGTTTTCCTGTTTTGGCGACACGGCAATAATTCCGATTCCTTTGCTCACACTGCCATACGAAACCAGCGCAAAGGTCTCTACACGCGGCGAAACGTTTTCAACATTTTCGATGGCGCGCAGGCGTTCAATGGTCGAATTGCTCATCGTAAGAAAATTGTCAATGTTTTTGTCGTCCCAATATCCTGTACCGTGTATTTCGATATGTCCGCTTTGTGTCAGTAGCGTGTTTTTTATCATTCCGCCCCACATTCCTTTCATATAACTGCTCATAACGGAGCAGAAAAACACTGCAAAAAGCACCGAAGCCATTGTAATCAGCGCACGCCGCCGATTACGCCAAATATTTCGCCAAGCCAATTTTAAAATTTGCATAAAGATTTTTTAAGAAAAATTGCGGCGCAAAGGTACAAAAAAAATAAATTGAAACTAAAAAAATAAAATTTTTAAAAAATAAACTCAAAGCTCACATCCCAAAAAAGTTGGCAAATTTTGACATATTAATTTATTATTTTATATATTTTGTTATTATTTATTTTCTTTTTCAAAATTTTTTTAAAAAAATTTATTTCATCAGTTCCGCCACAGCATACAGCGGTATAACTTTTATTTTGCCATATTCGGCATAATTTTCAAGTGAAGTGCGATAGCCAAAAGGCAAGTTTTTTCTTTTAAAAACAGATTTAAACTCTGCATTTTGCCCTGCTTGCCCGACTTAACTTCCAACGGCACAATATCATAATTTTTCTGCAAAATATAATCTACTTCGGCGTGTGCGTTTTGTTCTTCACGCTGCCAATAATAAAGTTGCGCCATTTCGTAACAAGATGTTGCCTTTAACAATTCCAAACCGACATAAAGTTCGGCTATGTTTCCTTTATTTACAACATCAAAATCTTTATCTGACACTATATCAGCGAGTTGCAAACCGAGTAACCGCTGTAAAATTCCTGTATCAAGCACAAGCATTTTTTGTTTTTTCAGATTAACCTGCGCCCCAAGCGGTATTCCGTTTGCCGAAGTATGCAACACAGGTATCACCAAACCCGCCATTACAAGCAGTTCTACCGCTATTTTCATTTGATAAAGCGAATAGTCCTGTCCTGCTCGTGAATATACAAATTTTCTGCCGACTTGCTCTGTTACTGCCTTAAACGCCTCTGCAATTTGCAAAGTCGGTATGCGCTGCTTGTATTTTGCAAAGTCGGTACGCAACGAATATATCAAATCGTTTAAAATTGTTTGACATTCATACATACTTTTTCCATTTGCACAAGCGGCTACAACTTCGGGCATTCCACCCAAAATCAGAAATCTGCGCAAAATGTCAAGCGTTTTATCGTGTAAAACACTGTCCAAAGGGTTTTCTATATTTGTTTTTTGTACCGCTTTACAAAGTTGCGTGTAGCCGCAAGCATTCATAAATTCGTAGAACGAAAACGGGTACATAAACATTGAACGAATGCGTCCAACCCCAAAAGACGGCAACTCTTCAAGTGCAAATTCCAACAACGAGCCAGCAGCAATAACGTGTAAATCAGGCATTTTTTCGTAAAAAAACCGTAACGAAGAGATTGCAGGAATACACGCTTGAATTTCATCAAAAAACAGAAGTGTTTTTCCTTCAATTATTGGAATGTCGTACTTCAGAAACAATTTTTCGCATATTTGTTGCGGAGAAAGATTTTCTTCAAAAAATTTGTGTGTTTCTTTGTCTTCTTCAAAATTTATTTCCAAAAAATAGTCAAATTTTTTGCCTAAATTTCTAACCGCAGATGATTTTCCAACTTGACGCGCCCCACGCAACAAAAGCGGCTTGTGTGGCGAGTCATTTTTCCAATCTTCTAATTTGTTGCCTATCAAACGATTAAAGTATTTTATTTCATTTTTCATAACCAAAAATCATTAAATTACTTAAAAAATCAAAGGCAAAGGTACAACATTTTTTTGAAAAAACAAAACCAAAAATCAATGTTTTTTGCAATAATCCAAATCAAAAAGTTTTTCAAGTTTCAAAAAAAATCTATGTTCTTTGCTCTATGTTCTAAAAAACATTTTTAGTTTTTAACTTTTAATTTTTAACTCTTATAATTCCTTTGTTGGCGTTTTATAAATTCGTATTCGAGGGGTTCTTTGATTAGTTCGGGGTCGGAATTGTCGCCGGTGAATTTCCAGCACGAAACGTAAGCGAAATTATCGTCGTCGCGCAGTGCCTCGCCCTCTTCGGTTTGATATTCTTCGCGGAAATGTCCGCCGCACGATTCGTTGCGCAGCAAGCCGTCGAGCGCCATCAAATAACCAATTTCTATAAAATCTGCCAAACGCAACGCTTTTTCCATTTCCATATTCGGAAATGTTTGTGTTTCAGGCACATAGACATTTGTCCAAAATTCTTTGCGGATTTCCTTAATTTTTTCCAGCGCAGTTTCCAAACTTTGTTTTGTACGCCCCATTCCAACGTATTCCCACATCACATTTCCGAGTTCGCGGTGGATAGTATCAACGGTCATTTTGCCGTTAATATTTTGGATTTTCTGAATTTTTTCATTAACATATTTTAACGCTTCCAAAAATTCGGGCGCATCGGTCGAAAGGCGCGGCACCTGAATTTGGTCAGCCAAATAATTTTGAATTGTATAAGGCAAAATAAAATATCCGTCAGCCAAGCCCTGCATCAGTGCCGAAGCGCCGAGCCGATTTGCGCCGTGGTCGGAAAAGTTCGCCTCGCCAATGCAAAAAAGCCCTTTTATCGAAGTTTGAAGTTCGTAATCAACCCAAATTCCGCCCATCGTGTAATGGATTGCGGGGTAAATCATCATCGGCGTTTTGTACGGATTTTCATCAACAATTTTTTCATACATTTGAAAAAGATTGCCGTAACGCTCACGCACAACGTCTTCGCCGAGCCGCTCGATTGATTCTTTGAAATCAAGATAAACAGCCAAACCCGTATTTCCAACGCCGTAGCCCGCATCGCAACGCTCTTTTGCGGCACGCGAGGCAACATCGCGCGGAACGAGATTTCCAAAAGCAGGATAACGGCGTTCCAAATAATAATCGCGGTCATCTTCCTTAATATCAGTGGCTTTGAGTTTGCCTTCGCGGATTGCGGCGGCATCTTCAAGTTTTTTCGGCACCCAAATTCGCCCGTCGTTTCTCAAACTTTCGGACATCAAAGTCAATTTCGACTGATAATCGCCGTGAACAGGAATGCAGGTCGGATGAATCTGCGCAAAAGCGGGATTTGCAAAATATGCGCCTTTGCGGTAAATCTGCATCGCCGCCGAACCGTTGGAAGCCATCGCATTTGTGGAAAGAAAATAAGCGTTTCCGTAGCCGCCCGTGCCGATTACAACTGCGTGCGCCGAATATCGTTCAAGTTTTCCTGTGGTCAAATTTCTGACAATAATTCCGCGAGCGCGTTCAACGCCGTCTTTGTCTTTTGCCAGCACCACATCAAGCATTTCGCGGCGCGTGTACATTTTCACATTTCCAAGCCCAATCTGACGGCTGAGAGCCGAATATGCGCCGAGCAAAAGTTGCTGCCCCGTCTGCCCTTTGGCGTAAAAAGTGCGCGAAACCTGCGCCCCGCCAAACGAGCGATTGTCGAGCAAGCCGCCGTATTCGCGGGCAAAAGGAACGCCCTGCGCAACGCACTGGTCAATAATATTGTTGGAAACTTCCGCAAGCCGATACACATTCGCCTCGCGCGAACGGTAATCGCCGCCTTTGATTGTATCATAAAACAGACGATAAACCGAATCGCCGTCGTTTTGATAGTTTTTTGCAGCGTTGATGCCGCCCTGTGCGGCGATGGAATGCGCCCTGCGCGGCGAATCCTGAATGCAGAAATTCAGCACGTTGAAGCCGAGTTCCGCCAGCGAAGCCGCCGCCGATGCACCCGCCAAACCCGTTCCCACAACGATAATATCGAGGTGGCGTTTATTGGCAGGATTTACCAACTTTTGCAGGTTTTTATAATTCGTCCATTTCTGTTCCAGCGCGCCTGCCGGTATGCGAGCGTCCTGCGATGTTATGATTTTATTTTCGGTCATATTTTTAAATTTTTTATTCCAAGATTTCAAAATTTCAAGATTTGACTACGTCGATTTTCAATTCAAGATTATTAAATATCAATAAGTTATGTGACAACGAGTTGAAACCTGATTTATACCTGATTTTTTTACTGAACAACCTAAGTAATAACGAATTTTTCTCTTTTCCATTACCTGATTACCTGATTTCTATCTTATTTAATCAGGTAATCAGGTTGTGTTGTTGTAATGTTTTAGTTACTCAGGTTGTTTAGTTTTTTATCAGGTGAAAATCAGGTTTGTACCCTTTAAATATTATTTTCAATTCGTCATTGGCATTACTAATATTTTCTTACCGCTTTTTTTTGCAAAAGTACGATTTTTTTCAAGCATTCAAGCATTTTAGCCCGAAGGGCTTAATTTTCATAACCGTAGGTCAACGACCTGCGGCAGTGCGAAGCACTGAACTACTGCCTGAAAGGCAGAACTTTTTGCTCTTGTCCTGCATTTCGTTTCCGCAGGCAACGCTTACGCTCGCCTGCGGTTATGAAAATCTGTCTTTTCAAGACATTTAAAACACATAATTCGCATAATTGATTTTTTAGATATATTTTTGATAAAACGCTTTATTTTTTTCGTAGATTTATTCGGGAATATCCTCTTTTTTTAATTCTTTAAACGCATCATTTCGTTGAGAAATAGTAAGTGCTTTTGGAAAAACTATTGCAATAGCCGTTTTTATTATTCCTAATTTTCTAATTTTTTCTTCGTCCTCTTTTTTCAATATTTAAATATTTCTCAATAATTTTACTGCGGAAATTTTCCATTTTCATTCCGTCGTTGTCGCTTGCTTTCCGGTTGATACACTTTGTTACAAATCTCCGTTTTTTTTCACCAGACCAATCGTTATAATCGTCAGGAATATTCCATTTTATTGGTGTATAAACTGCTTTTAAGTCATTCTCTATACCTTTTTCTTTGTCAGAAATATCTTGAATAAACATATTCCATTCTTCGTTTTTATCTTTTGCTTGGGGATAAGAAATTTCATATTGGGGATTTGCGTTAAACAAAATCTCACCTAATTCATTCTTGTTGAGTTGTACAAGGTAATTTTTCAAATAATCTTCGTCTATTTCTAAAATTCTACACATTTTTTCTTTCAAATACTCGACTTCCCATTCTTCTTTTTTGAATTTTTCATAATTAGTAAAATTCAATAATCCGAGATAAAAAGCTTCAACTAATTGTTGTCTTTCAATATTTGCTTCCAAAAATTTCTTTTCATAACCATAAACATCTGTTATTGTAAAAGTTGTTTTTCCCCAATATACACGGTTCAAATCAAATTTATACTCACTTCCCTCGTTATCAAAATCAAAAGAAGTTTGCTGTACACCAATAGCGATTGCTTCTAACCAATGTTTGAAATCTAATAATGGGTCATAAACCTCAGAAAATCTATTTTCAAATTTCTGATTTCCTGCGATTATCTTAAAGCGAAGCCAACCTGCTGTTGCTTCGTAAAACTCTACTTCAAGTTTTTCCGTTTTTTCTTTTTCCATATCATATTGTGCTTTTAATGTTGCCATAGTTATAATTTATTTAGATTATTTCAATTGATTATTGTAAATCTGCTTTTTATTTCGGCTATTTCAGGTAAGACTCCTACGCTATCTCTGTCCAATTCTTTTTTTAAGTTTGAATAAACTCCCTCAATCAAATCCATCAAGTCAATAATATAAATTTCAGTGGTTGTCTCATCTGACTTGTCTGAAAAATTACCGTCCCAATCAACAAGAGGAAGTTTTACAATTTCAATATTTCGTTCTATTGACAAACAAAATTTATATTTCGGCAAATTAGGGCGTTTTTTATCATAACAAACCAATCCATAGTTATGAACAAACGAATGTCTTAAAAAGTTGATTGCTTGAATTTTTTCGTTCGGCAATAATGAAAACGATCTTAAGGCAATTTTAATTGCATTGTCATTTTTATCAATTTTTACGTCCTTTTTGCGAAAAACAGTTCCTATTTGTTCAAGAAAAATCAAATAATTTATTAGTCCTGTAAATTGAAAAGATTGATAAGTTCCATCTATAAAATTTTGCTCGTTGAGTTCATCCATTTCGTACACACCTGTATAAAAATTTCTGCCTGATAATTTACGAGCGCCTTGTAATAGCAAAGCAATAGTAGAAAATCTACACGGATTTTTTTCCATTGGTTGATTTATATCAATCAAACTTTTTATAAATGGGTCATTTGCGTTCATAAAATTTATTATTTTTTTAGGGTTATTCTTCTTGATTTGGGAAAAATTCATTTTTCCAAATTAATATCTTTTTCTCTCCTGTTTTAGTATCGATAATCTCATAAGGTTCACATTCTACTTTTTTTATCATTCCTGGAAATTTTGACTCAAACAAGCTTTCAATACAAATATTTTCTAAACAACTTTTTTTAATAACAGTTTCACTAAAATCTAACCTTGGATAATTAGCAAAATAAACATTATGATAAACCTTGTCATTCTCATAAATTGCTTCTTGATCTATTCCTACAACTTTTACTATTGGTTTGCCAATATCATCATTAATAGTTTTAAATTCTTTCCAATAATCGGCGTTAGTATATTGATTTTTACTTCCAATAGGTACGTGCAATACACAAATATCTTTATTTATATCATTTGATGGATACCAATATCTCTCATAATCATCATTTGTTGTAGTTGGTGGAATTTTTCTTTGAACACAGAAATGTTTCAAATTATCACATCCTCGAAAAACACTTTCATCAATAGTTGCAATACTTTCGGGAATAACTATTGAAACTAAATTGATACAACCGAAAAAAGCACCATCCTTAATACTTGTAACATTTTTAGGAATAATAACAGAATTTAAACCACAACACTCATAAAATGCACCATAAGGAATGGTTTTAACCAATTTTCCTATATTTAATACGGCAAAGGCATTGCAATTTGAAAATACGGTATCCGTAACTGCATAACTATCATTAGAATAACCCATACTACATCCCATTAATTCACAATTAATTGCATTATAATTTACAATCTGTAAATTTTCACAATTACTGAAAGCAAACTTACCTATCCTTTTAACATTTTCGGGAATAGTGATAGAGGTGAGATTGCAACAATTATTAAAAGCACAGTCACCAATCTTCACAACACTATTTGGAATAATTATTGAAGTTAGTTTGCTACAGTTGCAAAAAGCATAATAACCAACACTTGTAATGCCATCTTCTATAATAATTGAAACAATACTATCCAAATACGAATTCCACGGACTTTTTGTACCTATTTCTAATCCTCCCATAACATAATAATAATTGGGCATACATCCATCGCCACAAATCTCAAGTGTACAGTCATCATAAAAAATCCATTGAATTTTTCCATCAGTTCCACCATCTATTTTTTTCTTGAAATGGCAACAGGAATTATTTTCATTTTTTAAATATTCTATTTCTTCGTGCAATTCTTCCATTGTCTCGCTATTTAGTTCTCGAACTTTTCTTTTATATCGTTCTAAATGCTCGTCAAGAACTTTTTTTACTTCTATATCTAAATCTTTTTTTTCTTTTAACTTTAATATTGGCATCTCCGTATTTCTTACTTTTAAACTTTTAAATACTTCCTCTGATGGACAAAATGTTTCAATATCATTAAAAGCCCAATAAATATATTGAGCGTCTTTATTAAAAACTTCTTTTATAGTTTCTCCTTTGTATTTTCCAAAATTTAATACTGTATCCCAATCATAAAGTTGCATAGTTCTTATATTAGGCTTTCTATTAAAGTTGAAATCATTTCTCTCATAATAATTAGTGAAAAAATCATCTGCTTGATTTGACAAATAATCCATATAGTCTTGTGCATCGTCAAAACCATCATCTATCATATGTTCTTCAAAACTCATACAAATATTATTTTTTAAACCGTTTTTTCGTTTTTAAAGAATTTACATTTTTACACGCAACAAATAACACAAAGCGTTATATTCGTAAGCAAAGTTAAACTCCCTGTTCGTCAGGTCTAATTCTATTCCTTCTATTGTCATTATTATATTTTATAGAATTTACTAAATTCAATTTTTTGTGTATTTAATCTTACCATAATTATTTATTGTTTTTTGGTACGAAATTTTAGTATCTTTGCAGTCGAAATCGTTTTTCCAACTGTAGATATGGAAGCAACTGTATCGCCCATTGGGGAACGATTTTTTTTATGTCTTAATATTTCATTCGGTTTTATTTCCATTATTTTACAAACAAATTCGGAAGCATAGTTAAACTCCCTGTTCGTCAGGTCTAATTCTATTCCTTCTATTGTCATTATTTATTTTTCCGTTTTAAAAATTTCATTCGGTTTTATTTCCATTTTTGAAAAAGCAAAAAGTTTTTTGTAACCGACGGATAAAATGGCATCCAAATTATAAAAACCTGTCTGATAGATTTTCCCATCTGATGCAGTATATTCCAAAATGGAATATACTGAAATTTAATCAAGTTCGCCACTTAAAAAAATGTTTTTCAAATGTTTGGATATAGCAGGTTGTTTAACCCCAAACAAACTTGCAATTTGCGCCTGTGTAAGCCAAACATTTTCATTTTCGAGCCGAACTTCCAATTTTACGGCATTGTCGGGCTGATACAAAACAATTTCATTTGTAAAATTGTCCACTTTTTAATGTTTTACATTAAATTTTATTTCACAAACAAATTCGTTATCAAAAAATAGACAGGCACGCTGATGAAAATCAGGCAAACAATGGTTGCGACAATGTTGCCGATTATTTTTATGCGTGGAAGCCAGGTTTTGTTGTCAAGTCCGAGTGTTTGCAGTGCGCTCCAGACGCCGTGCGTGAGGTGAAACCACAGTGCGCCAATCCACACGATGTACACAAGGCAATACGCCCAGCGCGAAAACAGGTCTTGCACGTAAGCGGCGCCGTCCGCAGGGTCGAACATTCCAGTTTCGATGCCGGTTATTTCGGCAAATTGCATTTTGTACCAGAAATTGTAAAAATGCAAGCACAAGAAGCACACAACAATAAGCCCCAGCACGAACATATTTTTCGATGCCCACGAAACACCGTCCTGCCTTTCTGTAACGGCATATTTGCTGTGTCCACGAGCGCGAAGATTTTGCAGCGTAAGCCACACGGCAAAGAAAATGTGAACCACAAATCCAGCCGCCAAAATCGCCGTGCCGGCAAGCGCATACCAGTTTGCGCCCAGAAATGCGCAAATCATATTATAGCCCTCAGGCGAAATGATGACAACGAGATTCATAATACTGTGAAACGTCAGAAAAAGCACGAGAAACACGCCCGAAACGCTCATCACAATTTTGCGACCGATAGAAGATGTAGAAATCATAAGTTATTTTAATTTACTATTTAACTATTGACCATTGACCATTTTTTCTATTTAAATATTAATTGGTAAATTGTCAATGGTAAATGGTTTCGTTTGCAAAATTAATATTTTGTTTTCGATTGCGGAAATTTTTATTCTAAAATAAAATTTACGAAATTTGAAAACCATTTTAAAAAATGCAGGAGCGTTATTCCCAACGCCCCTGCTCATTTTCAAATAAACAATCTAACTTTTAATAACCTTAATTATTATTTTGCTTTTAATCCTTCCAAAAATCCGTTAAATGCCGGTTTCGTTTTATAATTTTCATCAAATAGCAACGGGAAATCTGTACCGTTTTTATACAGCCAACTGTTCGGGTCGTTCACGCCCCAAATGGTAATATCCTGGCGTTGAGCGGCGGGTACATTTTGCATATAAGATGAAACCACATCATTGTAAGTTTGGGCTTGAAAGTTCAAAACTTCAGGAGTCAGCGAGAAACCTTTTACATTATTGCACACTACATCCAATTCGGAAATTCTTATCTTCAAACCGGTAGCGGCAAGTTTTTGGAACATATAATCAAGTCCTGCTTTTGGAGTACTGATGCTGACGTGTAATTGCGTACCGATACCGTCAAGTGCGGCACCCTGGTCTTGCAACCATTGAACATAAGCAAGCAACGAATCGAGTTTTTGCATACTTGTTGGCGTACTGCCTTCGATACCATATTCGTTGATAAACAGCAATGCACTCGGGTCGGCTGCACGAGCCAATTTAACTGCTTTCACGCCGACCGCTTTACCAAGATACTGCGACCATACAAACTGATCAGTAGCACTTCCGGCAGGTGAATTGGCATTGTCGCGGATTTTGCCGTCATCGGCAAAAAGTTCGTTGATAATATCCCAACCTACTACCTGACCTTTGAAGTGCGAAACCGCGCTGTTCACCCATTTACCAAATTCGATATCTACTTTCGCCACTTGAGCAACAGGGTCTGCATCAAGCGTCGCTTGAGTTTTGTCCACAATTACCATATTATCTATCCATACTGTAGTGCCGACAGGACTATACGCCATATCGAAACAAATAGTAGTAGCAGCGCCTGTCCCGGCAGGATTTGAGCCATTGTTGAATCCTCCGTTACCGAAATTAAATGTGTATTTTTTCCATGCGGTAGTAAGTCCATAATCGGTAGCACCATTTGTGCCGCCATATTTGGCAGTTCCGTTATGGTCCCATTCAACTTGAAGTTTGCAGGTAGCATCAGATGCTTTGGCATAATAAGTTACCACATATTCATGCCCGGCAACCGTATTAAAAGCAGGACTGACAATTTGTAAATGCCAACTGCTGCCGATACTTGTTACGGTTTGTTTAATAGTTACTGCCATTGACGACTTACCGTGATTGACGTTGGCAGTCGCTTGTTCTTGCGCTACCGTTCCGTAAGAGCCATTATCGTTTATGCCGTTAGCATAAACCCAACCGGTAGGAATTGCCAAATTGCTGCTATTTGTTGTCCATTCCTCAAAATCAGGATTGGCATCAGCCATAACATTTGGAGGATCGGCAAGCCCACAAACAACTTTAATATAACCGGCGTTTTGGTTTTTGTACCAACATAGAGCATGTCCCCAAACTGTCAAACCGGCATTTTTTACCGCCTGCATTTGCCTGTCAGCCATGCTGAAATTCAATGTTCCATCGTTTTGCAGTATAGCGCCATTTGTCATGGCGTACTCAAAAGTAGTTTGCCCGGCATTTGCTGCCAAAGTTTGCACATAATCGGACTGATTTAATACAGGATCATAAGCCGTGGACATTCCTATCGTTACCGAAGAAGACGCCTTCAAAGAAACAGAAGTTCCTGCAGCCCCGCCACTTCCATAGTTTGGTGTATTAATATCATCTTTGCATGAAGTTATCAGGGCTATTATAGCCAAATTTAACACTGCATATTTTAATTTACTATTCATGATTTATATTTTTTTTAAAATTATTATAAAAATTATTAATATCCAGGATTTTGATATGCCTTTTTAGTTGCATCATCTACCGTCATATGATCAAGTTGTTGTACTTGAGGAATAGGACGTAAATAATAGTGAGCATCTATCGGATTGCGGGTAATAGTTTTCAACGTATGGTCTGTAGTGTTGGTTGCCGGAGATTCACAAATACTGTAAGTGGCTGCTATACGCGACCAAGTTTGTGTTCGTACCAAATCGTACCAACGATAGCCCTCGCCAAAGTATTCGCGACTGCGCTCTGCCAAAATGTAATCAATATCAATTGTGGCAGGTGTAGCAGCAATCATAGCGGCGCTGTTATCAATAGATACTGCTTGATAGTTACCACTTGCGTCTCTCTGATTTGCAACATGACTCCATTTTCCTGCGCGAGCACGGATTACGTTAATTAATCCTCTTGCCGTTCCATCATTGGCATAAGCACCAGATATTGGTTGAGTAACAGCACCCTTCACAGCCGCTTCGGCAGCAATAAAGAACAATTCCGAGAATTTTGCAATATACCAAGGACGAATACCGTCCTGGTTTGGCATTCCCAAACTACCGTCGCCAGCCGGTTTGATGCCAAGTTTCCATAAACTTGGATAAACGCCGCGGCTTATAGCACTCGGACCTACCACATAATCGGCTCTGCCTGGTAAAACTCCTGCGCCCAAACTTTTTGAATCAGGAGTAGCTGGATACGTTATTCCGCTAAGGTCATCGTTTAAGAAAGTCAGCACAGGGTCTCCTGGCGATATGGACAATCCGTTAGCGTTGGTTAAAGTTTGCGTATTTATATAAGAAGCATTTGCTCCTATTTTATTCCAGTTGCCCCATAAAACCAGAGCAAAGGTGCCATCAAAACGGCTGTCGTTGGTTTTATCGGCAAAAGTTTTAGTAAATACTTCAACCGTAGGAGCCATACGCGTCCATGGACGTCCGCCCCACTGCTCTTGACAACGTTGTACGGGTATACCGCCGCCAATTAATGTATAGTTCCATACACAAAGCCAGTAAGCATTATTTGTAGGTGATCCAACAGATGTAGAAGTATTATTGGTAATAGTTCCCTGATTGAAATAAGCATTACCATCTATGTGGTCAGCAAACAACAATTGCTCATTATTGTACTCATTACTTGCGACATTCACGTCAAAATATGTGGGCTGCAATCCGAAAGGTCCGGGATTAGCAATTGCCGTTGAAGCAACTTCGTATGCCTGCTGAAAATACCATGCTGCATCGTGTCCGTCAGGGTCTGTGCGGTCACACTCAGGATAAGTGGGTATATTATTCGGGTTCTGCAACCACCATCCATAAGTTAAATACGCTTTTGCCAAATACAGACGCGCTACTGTTTTAGTAACAGTGCCTGTGGCACGAGGAGCTTCAGGAAGATTGTTTGCTGCAGTAAGCAAATCGGGGAATATACATTTAGTATAAACTTCAGGCACTGTATTTCGAACCGAAGTGGTTACCGCATTTGAGTTCATCTTCAATTCGCCTGCACCTAAATCCAAAGGCACTCCGCCAAAAGTTTGCACCAGCATAAAATAACTGAATCCGCGAAAAAAGTTTGCCTCCGAAGTCAGAGATAAATCAACTCCAACGCTATATTGAAGGATGCCGCTTGCCGTATTGATATTGGCAAAGGTTGCATTCCACATTACATCCGAGCGGCAGGAAGTAGATGTTACTCCTCCACCAATACCCGGCGTAAAATCAATATCTTTCTGATTATTATCAGCGCTGTTGCCATAAGTATATTCATCCGTACCATTTTCGCAGGCAGATAAATAATACCCTCCATACACCTGACGTAAATTTTGATACATTGCAGTTAAACCTGCCCGTACGCCGTCAGGTGTTTGAAAATAAGCCGCCGTAAAAGACGAACGCGGCGTTTCTTTCAACAAATTATCGGAACAGGACACCACAAAAAATGCTATCAGAGCAAGTCCCGCTACCACTATTTTATTTTTTATATTATTCATGATTATATTTTTTTTACTTAAATTATTTATTTAGAATGATAAATTTAATCCTAAAAGGAAATTGCGCGTTTGAGGCGTATTATATCCCACCATAGGCAATACAGTATATCTGCCGACATATTGCATATTTCCTGAATTGACATTATTGTTGGCAAGTGTGTTTGTTACAGGATCCTGACCCGACTGTTTGGTATAAGGCGAGAAAAGTACAAAAGCGTTTTGACATGTTACATACAAACGTGCACTTTCTATTCCCACTTTTTTCATAAGGTCAGGTGTAAAATTATATCCTAAGGTAATGGTACTTACCTTCAGATAAGAGGCGTCAAAATAACCCAGTGTTGAACCGTATTTAGGACCGTCGGTGGCTTGTACTCCTCCCGGCAGCGGAAAAGTTCCTGAAGTATTTGTCGGAGTCCAGTAATTTACCTGCACGTTTGCAACTTGACCTGTTAGATTATTCAAATAGCCGGCAGAATTATAAAGACTACTGATCAATAAACCGCCATGTTGATATGCACCAATAACCGTTAAGTCCATATTTTTATAACCAACACGCGTACTGAAACCTCCTTGCCATTTTGGGTCAATAGGCATAATTTGTCTGTCTTCGTGTCCGGTTCCTGAATTAATCTGTCTGGTAGGCGTTCCATCAGCATTGTAAGTTCCAGTATATAAAACCTTAATCATACCAACATTTCCTCCTGGTTCCAAAATATTTAAATATGGGTCGTTTGCCTGCCATATACCGATTTTTTGATAATCGAAAATTACATTAATCGGATTACCTACAAAAAAGAAGTTTCCTACGTCCTGTTTAACACCTGAACCAAGTCCTGTAATTTCATTTTGATTAGCGGCAAAGTTAATACCTACGTCCCACGACCAACCATTAGGATTATCAAAGACAGTCGCATTCAAATTGATTTCCAATCCTTTGTTTTGCGAACTGCCCACATTTGTCGTTTGACTGCCCACGCCTGCCGTTGGAGGTAATGATATTGTATAAAGCAGGTTACTTGTATTAACTTTGTAATAATCGATAGATCCTGATATGCGATTGTGGAAAAATCCAAAATCCAAACCAAAGTTCCACGTTTTAGAATATTCCCAACCCAAATCAGGATTGGGTGCTAAAGAAAGAGAAACCCCCACTGCCTGAGTAGAACCAAAATTATAAGGTTGAGTAGTAAGTTGTCCAAGCGTTTGATAGGGATTAATTGCCTGATTGGATGTTTGTCCCCAACCTGCACGCAGTTTCAAGATATCAAACCACTTCAAATTTTTCATAAACTGCTCGTTAGCAATATTCCAACCTACAGAAATAGCGGGATAAGTATGCCACTGATGTCCGGGAGCCAAACGCGAAGAACCATCACCGCGCATTGCAACAGACAGCATATAGCGGTTGTCGTAATCATACATGGCGCGTCCCATCCACGATACCAAACCATATACTCTTAAATACTGTCTTCCTGGATCAACAGTAACATTACTGCCTGACTCGGCTGGTTGTACTTGTCCCATATTGTAATACTGGAAAAAATCAGCCAGGATTTTTGTGGCATCGATCTGCGTTTGAGTTTGTGTTGTTTGTTCTCCCGAATACAGAGCAGTTAAATTGATATGATGTTTTCCAAACAGTTTATCGTAGATCAATAGATTTTCTACAGCCCAGTTGGTATTTGCCTGTTGTTGCATATGAGCGGAAGACGGATTACCCCGTTTATTCATAATACCTTCGCCTGTATATTGACCCCTGTTAAGTGTCCAATAATTTAAGCCAACATTGATGCGGTAACTAAGACCATCTATCCCAGGTATTTTTATTTCTCCGTAGGCAGAGTTATAAGTACCGAATGTTTTTTGATTATCGGCATAACTATCACCTAAGGCATTGGTGCTTTTACCTGAATAAAGCCAACTGCCTGCCGGAGTTGCAAGATCGCCGCCCCAGATTTTCCATGTTCCATCGTCTTTATATGGATTAATTAATGGAGATGTCCCAATAAAACCGGCACTCAAGTTTTGCCCATTGGTTATTGCATAATTGGACTTAGTAGTAAACCCAATCTTGAAATATTTGCCTACTTGCTGATCGAGGTTCCCATTTAAACTGAAACGATTGTAATCTTGTCCTGGCAATAATGAGGTTTGTTTGTAATAACCTCCTCCAAATCTATATGATGCCGTTTCGGTTCCACCAGATACGCCAATATTATGGTTTGTAACCATCCCAGTTCTATAATTCAACTTTTGCCAATCGGTGTTTTGCCCTATAGCTTCATCTATTGCAATTTGTGGCACCAGATTCCCATCCGCATCTTTGGATGTGTACTTTCCGGCAACTCCACGCAGTTTGTATAATTCATCACCAGACATCATTGGATAGCGGTGAAACAGAGTTTCTACTCCATAATAACTGTCATAAGTAACACGCGCCTTTTGCCCTACATATCCTTTATACGTAGTAACCATAATAACACCGTTTGCGCCACGTGAACCATAAATAGCAGTTGCAGAAGCATCTTTCAGAATATCAATACTCTTGATATCGTTGGGATTTATATCGCCAATTGTACCCGGATAAGGAATTCCGTCCAACACTACTAACGGGTCGTTGGTAGCGTTTAGCGAGCGTGTACCGCGAATACGAATCTGCATACTTGCTCCAGGTTGTGAGTTCGTTTGGGTCATTACCACGCCTGAAATTCTTCCCTGCAAAGCAGCGGTAATGTTGCCTGCCTGCACTTCTCTTAAAGTATTTCCTTGCATTGACGCAACCGAGCCGGTAACTGCTTCGCGGCGTTGCGTTCCGTAACCGATTGCTACAACTTCCTGCAAACCTATGGCATCTTCGGACAGTGTAACGTCAATTACATTTCGCCCATTAATTTCAATGGTTTGCTGTGTGTACCCAACAAACGAAAACGATAACTTTCCGTTTGTCGGCGCACTAATTTTGTACGCACCATCAATGTCGGTCATCGTGGCATTGGAAGTCCCTGACACGGCAACAGTTACGCCTGTAATGGGATCTCCGTTTTTGTCGGAAACAATTCCATTAACGGTAACATTCTGAGCAAAAGTCAGGACGGGTACCATTAAAAAGAGTAAAACTACTCCTTTTTTCATTTTCTGAAATCTGTTTTTCATCATTGTCAAAAAAAGATTTAATGTTATAAATTATTATATTGTTTGATAAATTTAAAAAATATCGTTGCAAAAATAATTCATTTAAAATGACTTTACAACTGTTAAACTATTAAAAAAAATATTTGTACGTTACATATTTTTTGCTGTACGTTACATTTGTAACATCATCCGGTTTTTTTAACATTTAAGGTCTACAAATAAATAAAAAACTCAATATAATAAATTTTAAAACATATTTTTAATATATATTTTTTTTATTTGAAAAAATGTAGTAACTTTGCGCGCTTTTTTTATAAAAAGAAAAGTGTGATGGGAAACGGAACGCTCATTGCTTTAAATTATTAAACGTTCCTTATTTTGAGTAACACATAAATTTTTTAAAATGAAATCTTTTAATTTAAAAGGAAAAGAAAGAAAAGAAGTTGGCAAAAAAGCCACAAAAGCGGTTCGTAACGACCAAAGCGTACCTTGCGTACTTTATGGCGGCGACAAAAACGTGCATTTCACAGTCACAGATGGCGATTTGTACAAACTTATTTACACACCCGAAGTGTTTGTTATTCATCTGAACATCGACGGGACGAAAAAAAACGCGATTGTTAAAGAAATTCAATTTCATCCGGTTTCGGACAGGGTTTTGCACGTCGATTTTCTGGAAGTATTTGAAAATAAACCCGTTGTGGTTGAGTTGCCTGTGAAACTGACGGGACTTGCCGAAGGTGTGCGCGCAGGTGGTAAATTGAGTTTGGAAATGCGTAAATTGCGCGTTAAAGGTCTTTATAATAAGATTCCCGAAAATATTACCCTTGACGTAACCGACATTGCTTTGGGAAAATCAATTCAGGTTGGTAAAGTTTCTATTCCTAATTTAGAAATTCTTAATGCGAAAAATGCGGTTGTGGCGCAAGTAAAACTTACACGTGCCGCACGCGGTACTGCCGCAGCAGCCGAAAGTGCAGAGCAGCCAAAAGCAGAATAAAAATGGATTCTGATGTGTCATTGCGCATCTTGACCTGCAATCCCCACATCCAAATAAAATTTTTAAGAAATGAAGTATCTTATTGCAGGGCTGGGAAATATCGGGGCAGAATACCGCGAAACCCGCCACAATATCGGTTTTAAAATATTGGACGCTTTTGCACAGGCGTCCAATGTTGTTTTTGAAGACCATCGCTATGGTTTTACTGCCGAAATGCGGCTGAAAAACAAAACTCTTGTACTGCTCAAACCAACGACTTATATGAATTTGAGCGGGTTGGCGGTGCGCTACTGGCTGAAAAAAGAAAAAATTGAACTTGAAAATCTGCTCGTTGTGGTGGACGATTGTTCGCTGCCTTTTGGAAAATTGCGTTTGAAACCGTCGGGGTCAAATGCCGGTCATAACGGTTTGGGAAGTATTCAGGATGTGCTTGGAACTCAAAATTATGCACGTCTGCGTTTTGGTATTGGCGATAATTTTCAACAAGGTAAGCAAATAGATTATGTTTTAGGCGAATGGACTTGTGAAGAAACTGTCGCATTACCCGAAAACATAAATACCGCAATCGAAATTATTAAAAGTTTTGTGCTTACAGGAACAGAACTGACAATGACAAATTTTAATAAGAAAACCCCAAACCCCACCCCAACCCTCCCAGCCCCCTAAATCTCCCACAGGGGGACTTTTTGCGCTCTTCCCCTGAGGGGAAGGGCTGGGGTTGGGGCTTTGAGAGCGTGTAGGGTTTTTGTTTCCGTAATCTGAAGAATACGGTTAATAAAGTGTTGTCCCTGCGGGACAGATTCATTTACCATTTAGCCATTGACCATTTACTATTTGTTTTTTCAACCTCATTTATACCTTATTTTATTACTGAACTACCTGAGTAACAAAGAATTTCCCATCAACCCCAACCTGATTACCTGATTAAGCCCCCTAATTTTTCTCCCTGCGGTCGAAAGACCTTCGGTTCCCCCACAGGGGGACTTTTTGCGCTCTTTGCGTTTTCTTTGCGAACCTTGCGGTAAAAATTTAACCGCAAAGAACGCAAAGGTTTCGCAAAGTTCGCAAGGATTATTCTTTTATAAATTTCCTTGTTATAATTCCATTGTCGGTTGTGATTTTTACGAAATAGACGCCTGATGGCAAAGTTGTTACGTTTATTGGGGACAGGTTGGACATTTGGGACATTAGGGTTTTGCCTGATAAATCCAAAATCTCAACCTTATTAAATCGTAAATCGTAATTCGTAAATCGTAAATAATCTTTGACCGGGTTTGGATAAATTCGTAATTCGTCATTCGTAATTGATTCGATGCCGGTGGTGCCGTAGTTTATGCTGAAAAGCCACGCATCTCTGCCGCCGTGGGTGGCAGGGACGTCGCCGTCATTATTGCTTGACGTGCCGCATACTACCCATACCTGTTTTTTAGTTTCGTCTAATGCAATGGCAGGCATAATCTCGTCTGCGCTGCCGCCGAAGCATTTGTTATATTTCAACTGATTGGTGGCAGGGTCGAGATTAAAGAGCCACGTATCATTCCCGCCGTGGAT
>Ga0209629_10000327_pt1 | contig 25046 bp, 23 predicted proteins | sample TergutCu122P5_FD_187286 | JGI IMG/M metagenome (GOLD analysis project Ga0209629, IMG submission 187286) | Cubitermes ugandensis P5 segment gut microbial communities from Kakamega Forest, Kenya - Cu122 P5 (SPAdes) (version 2) | ecosystem: Host-associated > Arthropoda: Insects > Digestive system...
AAATTGTTTAATACTTTGTTTAATCTTTTGTTTAATGACGAGATTTTGATGAAGTATGTTTCTTATAAACAATCAATTGTATAAATATTTTTTTGAGTTCCACTGCTTAGTAAGAGGTGGAATTTAGGCAAAATAAAGAAAATCACGAACTTATATTGTATTATAGAATAAAATAACATTCAAAAATTATGGAAGACGAGAAGATAGAAAGCGGTCAGGACGCTAATGAGACTGTTGAAAATTCAATAAACCATGATACTCCGGAAGAAGAAGTTGTTCCCCAAGGACAAGAACAAGAGGAGGTGGTAGAGGATATGCCGCAACCCACCGAGAAACCTGCCGTAATAAGTTTGGATACTGTTTTAGAAATGTTTAACGAGATTAACAAAAAATTTGACGACAAAATTGCAAAAGATACACACAAAAATCAGCTTTTTGATAAGATGTATACAGAATTGCAGTCATTAAGAGAAGATCCGTACAAAAAAATTATGAAGCCTATTTTTATGGATCTTATAGTGTTTATTGATAACATGAGAAGTATGGTGTCAAAATACGACGAATTTCCTTCAGAAAATGATTTATTGCCATTGTATCAAAAATTAAAGAGAGAATTCAATGAAGTAGGCAATCATATTGAAAATTTGCTATACAATTACAAAATAGAGCCGTTTAGAGCAACCCTAGGAGACGATTTTGATCCAAAGACACAGCAATCAAGAAAAATAACACAGATTGAAAATGATATTGAAAATGAGAAAATCATCGAATCATTATCGCCGGGCTATTATTGGGAAGATGCGATCTTAAGAAAAGAGGGAGTTCATGTAGGAGTAAAGAAAGTGTAAAAAAATAATAAACAAATAACAAACATAAAAATGGAAGAAGAAAAAAGAATTTTTGGAATAGATTTGGGGACAACCTATTCTTGTATTGCAACTATCGACGAGTATGGAAAACCTTTAGTCTTGAAAAACAGTATAGGTGTAAATATTACTCCATCTGTAGTTTTTTATGAAAGTAAAGAAAAAGTTATTGTAGGTGAAACAGCAAAGTCGGCGTTAGATTCAAGCAGAAGAGTTTCGTTTATCAAAAGAGAAATTGGCAATGATAATTTCGTTTCAAAATGCATTTATCCTGAAGATCCGGTAATTGTTTCTTCATATATACTTAAAAAATTGGTTCAAGATGCTAATAAGGCAAACAAGTCAACGAAGGATCCTATAAAAGATGTTGTGATTACTTGTCCTGCATATTTTGGAACTAAAGAAAAGATGCAAACACAACAAGCCGGAGAAATTGCCGGATTAAACGTTTTGGCTATTCTTCAAGAGCCGACAGCAGCAGCAATTGCTTATGGCTTAGATGTTAAAAAAGACAGTAACATTTTGGTGTATGATTTAGGAGGCGGAACTTTTGACGTCACGATTATTAACGTAAGTAAATCTAAAATAAGGACAATTGCAACAGGTGGAGATAGTCGGTTGGGAGGGGTTGACTGGGACAAAGAAATTGTGAAATACTTGGCTAATCAATACGAAAATGAAACAGGGGAGTCAAATATTTTAAGTAATCCTGAAACAGAAATAAATTTGTATTTGTTAGCTGAAACGGTGAAAAAACGGCTAACTGATTTAGATTCGTACAAAACCACAGTTAATCACAATGGTCGCCTTATAAGTGTTGAATTAACAAAAGAAGTTTTTGAGTCTATCACATCCAACCTCTTAAACCGGACTATATCAATTATGCAAGGTGTAATAGATGAGGCTAAAGAAAAAAGAGACAAAGAGGGTAATGTGCTTTTCAATGGTGTTTTTGACGAAGTTTTACTTGTAGGTGGGTCAAGCCGAATGCCTATGGTTAAAATTGCTGTAGATAATACATTAAAGTGTGATGCGCAGGAATTGGATCCTGATGAAGTTGTTGCAAAAGGGGCGGCAATGTTTGCAATGTTTCGTAAAGAATATGAAATATATAAAGAAGAGGAAGTAAAGCTGACTGATGACGAAAAAGAGAAGAGAGGAGGAAGAATAGATAGTGAAAAAAACAATACTCTTGGTGGAACTGATATTGTTAATGTTGTAAGTTATAGTTATGGGATTGGAAGTGTTAAATGGGAAGATGAAAACAAAAGAATCATCTCAACCATGGTTTTCAAACAGGACGATTTACCAACAAAAGTATGTCAGATTTTCAAAACTGCTGCAGATAAACAAACTTCAATGAAAATTGACGTTTATGAATGTTCTGCAACCAAGGAAGATAAAATTAAAGATAACGATGGCAAAGAGGAATTTGAATATTATGGTATTCCCATGGATCAAGGAGAATTTTTAAATACAGCTACTTTAAATTTTGGCAAGCCTCTTCCAAAAAGTAGTCCGGTGGAGGTAACAATGAATATTGATTCTCAAGGAATGATGGATGTTACTGCTATTGAGAAAGAAACCGGGCAACATATTAACATTCATTTCCAATTAAAAGGAGTTAGATCAAAAGAAGAAGTAGCTCAGGCCGCAGTAAAAGTAAGCAGGGTTGATGTTGAGAGTTAATCATAATGTCGAAGATTGCCATGCTCCATTTTTGCATGGCAATCTTTAAAATGTTAATATTTAAAATGAAGGCGGCATATAAAGAGTTAAGATATAAGATAATTATAGGAGTTTCATTTGATCCCAATGATGTTAAGACAAAAAATGGTCTTATTAAAAAATATCCAGGCATCGACATTGAAAAACTTATTGACACAACAGCAAAACAATTAGATACGATTAAGATCAAAGGAGTAATATTATTTTCTTCAATAGAAAAATTTCATACGAGATTGACACAAATCGAATCAATGATAAAAGGAACATATAAATTTTTAAATGAGATAGAGCCAGACAAATCAAATGAAACAACGCCGGGATTTCCAGTCGATTATCTCATCAATGCACTTGAAAATAGTAATTTTGATTTGAATAAAGTAAAAAAGAGTATAGAACATATTGAGAAAAGTGCAAGAACAATTGAAACAAAAAAAGATACTGTTAGCGCTGAAGTTGTGCGTGATTTCGTAACAGAATGCAAGAAATATCTTTTAAATGATGACAATAAAAATGTAAGACGATTTTTTACTCCAAAATATTCCCCTACCATTCCTCAAATTAGAGACATTAAAGGTACGAGATTTGATAAGGGCGATTTGATAGAGCTTGCCGAGAGATGTTTTGATCTATTAAATGTTCCACAGGATAGCATATTAGATTATCAATTAGTAATGTTATTGATACGATTGCAATGCAATGAATTTAAAATGGAGTTTCCTATTAGTTCGAAAATGTCGATCTGTCCCCATTGCGGCGACAAAGAACAAACAGGAGATATTTGTGCCAAATGCCATGCATGGATTAGATGCCCCGGATGCGGCGCTAACATTATTAAAGGCGCTCAAACCTGTACCGGTTGTGGCACTGAAATTGACAAGATTGATACCTATATACAACTGATAAAAGAGGTTGATAAGCAATTGTCTGCAACGAAAAATTTCATAGCCGTCGAAAAGGCAATTGTTCCCATCAAGGGATGGACAAAATACGAACCGCTTATTTCTTTGATTAAACAAATCGACGAAATTAAAAAGCAAACCATCGAATATGAAAAGAAGCTAAATACTTTATCGAATGAACGGAAGTATTTCGAAGCATCCGCTCTTTTGGTTGAGATGAAGCAGAAAGTTTATTTGTCACCGCAAGTGCAAGAAAAAGATACTGAAATAAAAAACGCCATAGATAATGCTCAAAGGCTATTTAAAGAAACGGCAAACTTACCGGCAGATAACCAAATAGAAGCCTGTTCTCGCATATTGTCGCTGGTAACGGATTTTCAGCCCGCAATCAACAATCTGAAGCAAATTAAAATTAAAACGCCTACTTTATCTGCTGATCTAAAAGGAACAACGGTTTTGCTGAATTGGTCAAAATTGTCTATTCCCAATGCTTCAGTTGAATATATTATTACTCGAAAAGAAAAATCATCTCCAACAATAGCGGATCTACGCATTTATGCCGGAAGCAATAATTCGTGCAGCGACAATAACATTCTTTCCGGAATATCCTATTTTTATGGCTTATCCGTAAAGGTTAATATACAGGGTGTTGAAATTCAATCTTCATCACCGGGCGTATCGCCCGAAATATTATCTGTATCTGAGGTTTCAAAATACAGTATTACCACCGGCGATAAATACATTCAAATAGACTTTGAATCAAACGCCTCTGATTATCTTTTATTCAGGGAATCGGAAAAAGGAGAAAAAATACAGATTAACGATAATCTGAAAACAGGAAAAGTCACAGATAGAAATGTCGTCAATGAAGTGCGATACACCTATATCCTGATTTCTATTTATAAAAAATTGACCGGAGAAACGATCAAATCAGCAGGAATAAAGTTATATGCAACTCCGCAAACTCCACCAAAACCAATTTTGTCGTTAAAATTCAGGAAAGAAGCAGAAAACATTGTACTGTCGTGGGATACCGAAATAAAAGAGACAAGCAATATCTACATATTGTATTCTGCCGCTAAAATTGACAAAACAGCAGGCGCTCTAATCCCAATAAAAGATTTGAAACAGTTGGGAACGGTTTTCATCACTACGACGCCCAATCAGGCAATCATTCCTCTGAATAACGCTTATATAAAGAACCTTTTCTCTATCTGGACGGTGAATGGCGACAATGCCATGTTCGGTTCCGAAGTAGAGATTATTAACATACCTGAAGTATCCGATTTGAAAGCCTACATCAGTTCGGGAAAACTGTATGTTGAGTGGAACTATCCTGCTAATTGCCGGATGGTACGGGTTTTTTATTCAAATAATTCCTTTGATGATAAGTACAAAACTATTGAAAACTATCCTCTCGAAAGATATAACACACACAAAGCTTGTGTCATCGCTCCGGTTATAGATAAAGACTACTTTATTGAAGTTGCCACCGTAAACTTCGATGGAAAGCAAGAGGCGCTATCTTCCGGTGTCAGAATAAAGATGGCAAATGGCAATCCTATGACTATCAGTTACTCAATAAGCGTATCTTCATTTCTAAGAAAGAAGTTAACATTAAAAATAGACAACGATTCAAAGAAATCTTTGCCGGAATTGCTACTCGTAAATGCAGCTAACCGGATTCCCGTTCGCAAAGAAGATGGATCAGTTATATATGTTATTCCGGAAGGAACGGCTTGCGGAACTTTTGAATTATCAAGCGAGAATATCAGGAAAAACTATTATGCCCGTCTGTTTTTGAGCGATACTGCTACTAATAATATAAGAATAATTACTCCTGATAAAGAACGGTTAAAATTATATTGATCATGGGAACCTATATATGTCCGTATTGTTTTACAAAAAACGACGAAAAAGATAAAGTGTGTAAGGAATGTAAAAAATCGTTGCCTTATACATTTGGGAAATATCAGGATGAAACATTCTCTGTCGTAGGTATGAAAGATTCCGGGAAAAGTACATTTATTGGGATGTTGCTTCACGATGTATTCTACTCCCGAATAAGCGAACAGTTTGGCGCTTCGATAGCGCATGTGAATGATGAAGTCAATGATAAGACGGAATATAGATATGGGAATAATTTAGAGAAGAAAGTAACTGTTGATGTGACACGCAACGCTGTTGAAAATCCGGATATAAAAGAACCTTTAATTTTCACTTTGTCTTTTAGTAAGAAAAAATTGTTTGGAGGAACTAAATTTAACGTGGCAACCATGTCGCTTTTCGATAATGCCGGCGAAGATTTGGTGAGTGAAAATAATATGTCGATAGCAAATCGAAATATAATCAACTCAACGGGAATTATTATGATTATCGATCCGCTTCAGTTTCCGGCAGTAAGAGATGAATTGAAAAATAAAGGGATACCATTACCTGAAAAAGCAGATAGAAAAATAGAAAAATTACTTACCAATATAGTTAACTTAATACAAAATAGCAGACAACCAAAATCTGATAAACAGATTGATATCCCGATAGCTATTGCTCTTTCCAAAGCAGACGTACTTGCAGACTTTATTGGTGAAAATAACAGTATGATATTTGGAGATTCAAATTATCGGGAAGTATTGGATAAGAAAGAAATGATGGGAATCAGCGCTGAGATAGAAAATTTAATTATTTCGTATTACAATCCCGGATTTGTTCAACAAATCAAGAATACATTCAAAAATTATTGCTTTTTCGGTTTTTCGGCTTTGGGTTCCAACCCTGTACCTGATCCTGAAAACGATCGCAAAAGAGGAGGGAAAAAAATAGAAGAGTACAGGTCTTTTCGTGTAGAAGATCCTTTCCTTTGGATACTGCAACAGAGAAATCTAATTCAAATGAAATAGTAGTTATGAAATTTTTACAAACATATCGAACTTCTTGCAAGATAGGACAAAGCGGCAGTGATGGATTTCAATTCTATTCCTTTTCTAAGGGTTTAACGGAACAGGAACTAAATGAAATCAGCCTACTTGGAAGTTACAAACCGCCTATGGCGTCAAATTTGGATACAACCGACGAGGAAGCGCCTGTGGCGTTTAAGTATTTTCGTTTAAGTTCCGGTCGGGTTGGAGTGTTGCAATCGGCTGAGCGCGCAGAGGAATATACGGGACGATCGGGCAATTATTTTACCCATGCGCTGATTTTAGAACAAGGAAGATTTCCTTTTTTACCAATATTAATGCAGAACAGTCAATACTTCAGAAAAAATCTGACGGAAGAAGAAAATAATATTGAAACGATTCCTCCTTTATTGCCGGCATTGGAAGTTGATTTACAGAGTCTTAAAGATTCGTTGTTCACTCAAAAAAATTTAGCTACCGGAGATGGTATCGGAAAAGGGAAAGATGAGGAATTGCTATCTAAACTTTTGGACTTGGTCCTCTCCGGAAAAGTCAAGCAAAAAAAAGGCATCATTCTGGCAGACAATCATCCTGAAGAAATTATTTTAGCGCTTTCATACGCTTTGCCTTTCGAGAAAGTTCTGGATTTAACATTTTCTACCTATTCTCACAATCCCGACAAACAACCTGTTCTTCTTTCTTCATGCAAAAGCGAAGGCTGTGCAATCGATTTCAACAATACGCTTATAAATTTAGATTATTATGTGTTCAACCGAGATACCGGTAAATTTGCCGGAATAGAGAATCAAAGCGAATTTTCAAAAACGCTTGCACACGTATTTATTAATGAACCTGAGAAAATCAACGAATTATACTCCTTTTCAAATCATTTTACAGGAGAAAAAGACAGTGATTCAATGGATATGATTGCTTTCATATTCAGAAGACCGGACTTTACTGCCCACTGGGAACGGATATTGCCTTTTGTAGCCGACAAGGCAAAACCGGATTACGCAAAAACATTTCTTTCCGAATATAAAGATCAAATTGATAATTTAACCGATGAATTAGAAACGGAAGATGATATTTGTTTGTATTTTAAAAATCTGCTGCTGTTGAACAGTAAAGTGCCGGATAATAAATTAAAGCCAAAATATAATTCAATAATAGTAAAACGATTGGATATTCCAACAAAGTCATTGATTGAGCTCAATAAGCGTATTTTGGATATATATAAAGGCAATGATCTGGAAGGTTTTAAGAAGTTTTTCATAGACGATGGCACAAACTTGTGTTTTGAACAAAATGCTAATAATGAGTTTGAATGTATGAATGCCTTTACTTTAATCGTCAGTACGAGGAAAATACTTTTTCAAGCTATAAAAAACAGCGATATTTTTACTCGTGACACAATAATAAATATCATTAACAGGATTGATGAAAAAAAGATATCTTCGGATTCATTTCAAGTCCTGATTTCTGAAATATCCGATGAAATAGATGTACTGCTGTTGGGCATTTCAATTGTAAAAGCTCATAATCTTGCCAAACGAATTATTCACGAATTGTTTGATAAAAAAGGCGCCGATTATTTTTATGATATGATGCTGAAAGGCGTTTTTGAAAATGCTTTGATGACAGAAGAAATTCGTGAAGAAGCTATTAATCAATTGGAAAAAAGTGCGCTTATGCAAATTCCAACTGCGAAAGAATTGAAAGTATATGAACGGTTTGAAAAATGGGTAAATAGCGTCCAATATCCGGCAATCAGTTTGATCTTGGCAGAAAAGAATATTTACTATTTAATTGGGCAAATGGTCGCTTTGCATGATACTAAAAAACTGTCTGTGTTTCTTGAATGGAGAAGAAATGATATTTTTCCATTTCTGAAGCGTCCTGAAGACTGGAATTGCTTTTATTCGCTTATTAATCAGATAGCGCTTGATTATTTAAATATGAATGTCGAAAAGTATTATAAACAGGCAAAAGAAATTGAATCTTTAGTCGCCTTAATTATTTACTCACACGACAAGAAGAGCCGGCAAATGGATGAGTTGTTGAGGAAAATCTTTGCAAATATGAAACGTTCCGATTATAACGTTTTGAAACTTGATATGGAAAAATATCCTGATAAAAAAGTGAGTGATTATTTCATTTCTCTAATTAAGAATATTCAAATAAAACGATTTTTTAATTTAAAATTTTAATAATATGGCTAACGAATTTGACGGATGTATTCCCTATATTATAGGAGGGATACTTATTTTGGCGGTTATAATTGCTTTGTTGTATATTGTTACATATATAGCAATGGGATTTGCTTTTGCAGGAGGGGTTTACGGCGGAGTTGTATCAATTGGGAATTACTCAAAATCATTTAATGAAAATATTGGGAGGAAACGAATATGGAAAAGCAACCGGCAAAATTAAATTACTTCTTTAGTCAGGGCTACACAGATTTAGGAGCCACAATAAACGATTTTTGGAAAAAAAACATAGAATCGGCGTCAAAACAATGGTGGGACGCTAAAGGCGCCGGTTGGTTTAAAAAAATTTTTTATTGGGCAACGGCTTTATCAATTTATGTGTTTGGAACTGTCTGGTTTTTAGCGCTTAGTTTATTACATATAACAATCCTCTTTATTGTTTACTTAGTTGTCTTCTTTTTGTTTTCGGTTACTTGGGTTCTTGATTATTTATACAGAGTAAAAGAAGGCATATTTTCTGTATGTCCGAATCCGGGGTGTTATCAGAAGAGCAGTTTGCCGATTTATAAGTGTTCTAATCCTAAATGCGGAGTCGAGCATACTCGATTAGTGCCGAGCAAGTATGGAATCTGGCATAGAACATGTGAGTGTGGCGAGAAACTTCCTTGCGCTTTTTTCAACGGTAGAGAAAAATTGCCGGCAAAATGTCCACATTGCAAGGATACTTTGAAATCGGAAGAAGGAACGCCATTAGTCATTCCTATTGTCGGAAGTCGAAATGCAGGTAAGTCAAAGTATTTAGCTTCTCTATTTGCTAATATATTTGATCAATTCAAGGAAAAAGGCTATAATGTAAGCACGCAGAGTAAAATGTTGATAGATTCATTTATAAATGAACATAAAGGCGAAAGGAAAGGGACTGATAACATCGATCAGGAAGCAATCGACATAACTATATCTAAAAATTCAATTAAATATACTTTCTATTTTTATGACGTAGCCGGCGAAAAGTACAAAAGAATTGCAAACTTGAAAGGACACCAATTTTATGACTACTTTTCTGCTATGCTTTTTGTTTTGGATCCTTTTACTATTGAACGGGTGAGGGATGCATTCTACGAACAATCCGGCAATTATTTGAAAAGTTTATCTCCCGAAGACAGAAAAGTATATGATAGTTCAAATACATTACAAAATGTATATACAAACTTCACGGAAAATTTGTTCCAAAACTTTCATATAAATAAGGAACAGATGATTAAACAAAGTATAGCCGTTATAATCCCTAAAATGGATTTATTGACCAATAAGATACCGGAAACCGATAAAGAGTGTCGTGATTTTCTTGTCAAATATGGACAAAGCGGATTTATAAAGGAAATCACATCCAGATTCAAAAATTTGCGCTTTTTTGGAGTAGTTTCCAACATTAAAAAATCGACCAACATAATGTCTCCTATCGAATGGATTCTAAACCGCGACATGAAACAAAAATGGTTCAGGCGGTTCTTCGGAAATATCCTGATGGCTTTCTTTGTTATTGTTGTCGTTGGCGCACTATTGCTGGGAGGATTTTTTGCTTACAAAGGCATTTCAACTTATATTGCAAACAGGGAATATAATTCTTATTCTTACGAAGCGCCTGCTGTATCATTACAACCATATATTTGCAATACAGCTTCATTAAATGTTCGAGCGGAAGCAACCACAAATGGATTGATTATAGGGAAACTTACTAAAGGACAAGAAATTAATATTTATTCCATAGATAAAACATCCAATTTTGCGAAAATAGATTATAATGGTAGGATTGCGTATGTAAGCTCCGATTATTTGACTCCGAAGAACGTTACGGAAATTGCCAACAATACGAAAACGGCTGAAACGACAAAAGTTGCAGAAGCGGTAGGGCTAACCGGTTGGAGCACTTTTCAGTTGCAAGGGCAAGTCGATAAAGTCATCTACGACGACGGGCGGTACATTTATTTCAATGCCGATGGCAACGTCGTGAAACATAATGTCAGGGATAGGGTCAGAGGTCAAACGGAATTTGAATATGTTTACAGCAGTCCCACCCGTTTTACTTTAAAAGGCGATGCAAATACGCCTTATAAAATTGCATGTGATAGCAATACAAGACAGGAAATCTGGGATAACACCGAAGCTTTAGGCTTGACTTTCAAGTATGATGCAAAAGGTCGCCTGATTACCGTTGGCGAACCTGAATATGGCATAGGACGTACTGAAACCTACACGTATGAAGCAGGCAATTCCTATCCATCGAAAGAAGAAATAGAATATTATTCAGACGATGGCGGCGGGAAAAAAGAAAGTTTTATTTTTTCCAATTATATCTTCGACAATCAAGGAAACTGGACAAGCAGATATGTCAATCACAAACAAGTGACAGAGAATGAAGAAGGCAAAGCGGAAAAGACGACGGCAAACGAATATTCTGAGAAACGGACAATTACCTATTATTAAAATTATAAAAACAAATAAAATGATGAATGATGAAGTATTTTTTGATGAGCAAGGCGTAAAAATTACGAATACTCAGTTAATTGTTTTAGGAAAAAGTATAGACGTTTCCAATATTTCAACGATTGGAAGCGTTAAAAATGAAAAGCCCAAAAGATTATGGCCTATAATTCTGATTATTGTTGGATTACTCATGTTTGCTATAAGCAAAACTTTTGCGGTTATTCTATTAATAATAGGAATAATATGGTTATTAAAACAAAAGAGAATACATTATGTATATTATGATAATAGTAGCACCGGGAAAAGATCAACGATTGAAAATCTAGATGATAATTTCATAGAAAGACTCTATGCTGCATTGCAAAAGTCGTGGCATAATTCCGAACAAACCGGTGAAGATATCAATGAAGATGATGATGAACAGAGTAATAATGAAGTTGTATCCTATTCTTTTGAGAATGCAGTTAAAGATGTAGAAAATTTAAGTTCAGAAAGCGTTAATAGAGAAGAACTCGAAGATGAATATTTTGACATTTTTGTGAATGCCGCTGTTACAGTGAATATGACGGTAGAGGAAAAGTGTAAAGTTTTGGAATTATTAAGTAAAAAATTAAAAATATTTTATGCCGAAGAAAAAGATAGAATATCCAAACATTTTCAGTTTAATATTAACGGAATAAGAGCTTCATATAAAATATTAATAGAATTGTATAGGAATCAATCTGCCGACGTCTCGGATGCATTAGCAAATTTTGATTCCGATTTTAAAACAGGACTGAAAGACTTTAACTATTATCTTGGAGATATTTTTATGTTTGCAGGATTATTACGTTCTCAGGATGGTAAATTTTCTGTCGATTCACAGATATTAGAAAAATATGAGTTGCCATCAGGTCCCAAAATTAAAGAAGGTAAAGCATATATAAATTAAAAAAAGGCGTATTCCGAAAAGCCTGAATAGAGTAGGAAAAACTTTAAATAACTAAGTGCTATGTTACAAAACAGTTTAATTTTTGACGATGTAATCGCTCGTTTGGATGTTTGCGAAGAGGAAGCAGATTGGTGCGACCGCAGTAGCGAACAAAGACGTGATGACGAGGATTAAATCATTAAGGCTCTACCATTATGACAACACAAAAAAGTTTGTTTGTTACTATTAAAACAACTTTAAATTGCAATCTAGCATGTAAATATTGTTACGGGCGTGATAATCATTTTATAGGTAAGGAAATGGATGATGTTCAAATCAAAGAAGGTTTGAACTTCATTTGTGATTACGCTAAATTAATTGAAGCAACCAAGTTATCTTTGTGTTGGCATGGTGGTGAGCCTTTTCTTATTGGAGCAGAAAAGCTACAATCTTTATTGGAATATACTACCGAATTATTCTCGAAAAACGGTATTAATTCTGAGTTTAGTACACAAACGAATGGCACGTTGCTAACGCCTGCTTATTATCCTATTATAAAAAATTACTTCAACGGATTTGTAGGAGTTTCATTAGATTTATTCAGTGATTTTAGAGTATTCAAATCCGGCAAAGCTTCAACCGACCTGGTAGTTCGAAATATAGATGATGCACTCGCTGTAGGAATTAGGTGCGGCATAATAAATTTGATCACCAAACATAATCTAAATAGAATTGAAGATATCTATGATTTCTATAAAAACAGAAGTATGAATGTAAGGTTCGCCCGCGTATTTCCAAAATCGGCACAATATGACATGTTAAATCCAATGTATGTTTCTGATGAGGAATTTGCAAATGCGATGATAGAGTATTTGAATTTGTGGGTTAATGATACAAAACCGGCTAAAAACACCGATATTGTTCGACTCATTGGAGATTTGCTTTTAGGACGACCTTCTATATGTTTAAGAGAGCGGAATTGTCAGGAAAGATATTTAGCTTTAAGTCCGGGAGGCGAAATATTTCCATGCGCCGAATTTGATGTGCCGGAATCAGTTATTGGTAATTTTTTAACGCAAACTCCCGAAGAATTTTTGAACTCGAATATTAGAGAGAGCATATTTGAATACGCTCCCATCCCGGCTCAATGCGAAAAATGCAAGTATGAAATCACTTGCTATGGCGGCTGTTTAAGAGAAAGGTTTATGTTGAAATATCCATTCAGGTGCAAATCAAACATAATATATTGGGATTATCTTGTAAATTGGTTAGAATCGAAAAGCTGTTCTTTGTATATGTTAAAAGGAAAACCACGCGAAGAAAGTATTCAAGTAATGTCTAACTTATTTGTAAAACGATGAAAAGTATTTTATTCGTTATTCCTTGGAAGGCATCATTGATTAACAATGTGGATTATAACTTTTCTCAAGAGCCTGAAAGGGCACCGGAGAACATTGTAGCATTGGCTACTTATCTGAAAGCACAAGGCGCAAATGTTGAGATTGCTGATTTAAACCGAACGCTTGCAGCCTGTAAGGGAAATGTCGAAGTTTGTTTAAAACAATTAAAGCAGCTATGTAAGAAGTTTAATCCCGATGTTATAGGTTTGTCTTTCTTTACGGCTCGGTTTGAATTTGCTGCTGACATTACATCTTATCTCCGTTCGATTTTTCCGGATAGAAGTCCTCTAATAATAGCCGGAGGTGTACATCCGACTCTTTTACCAACGATTACCTATGAGTACATTAATTTTGATGCTCTTGTAATTGGAGAAGGAGAACTTCCATTAATGGCTATCTTAAAGGACGAACCCTTGAAGCAAATTAAAGGAGTATTTTTACCCGATCAGGAAAAACCGGTACAAGCTGATGTTATTAGAGATTTAGATAGCTTACCATTCCCTGATTGGAATCTTGTCGATAAGGAATTTTATGCACAACCTTCCTATTTAATATCATACACCCAATTAAATAGAGTTATGCCTGTAACTTTCAGCAGGGGGTGCATGTACAGGTGTAATTTTTGCGCTCATAATTGTTTTTTGTCTGCCCGTTGTCATTCGCCTGAATATTTTGTTGAAATGATGCACTATACATCTAATCAATGTGACGTAAATTCATTTATTACGCAAGACAGTTCAATCGGAAATTTTAAAAAGGAATGGTCGAGAGTATGTGAATTATTGATATCTTCAGGAGCAAATTATTATTGGTGGGCTAATTTAAGAGTAAATCAAATAGATGAAGATTTTTTAAGTCTAATGAAACAAGCAGGATGCAGTAAAATCTTTTTTGGATTTGAATCCGGCAGTCAAAGAATTTTAGAGAGGATGAATAAGAAAATCACGACAGAGCAATGTTATTATGCAGCAGAGCTTTGTCATAAATTAGATATTCCATTTTATTCGAGCTATATCGTTAATTATTTCGGTGAGGAGGAAGAAGATTTGCGACTGACAGAAGAAATGATAGTACGTACTCATCCTACATCTTTAGCCATCAATAAATTTTCTCCTATTCCCGGCTCAGTTGATTATGACAATAATAAAGAATTAATCAGCCCCTATTTAACTTCAATTCAAAGTTGGACGGATTTAGGTATGTTGCAATCTCCAAGATTATTTGGAAATATGTCTTCAGATAGATTCGATTATTGGTACAATCGTTTGAGAGCGCTTAAAAACAGAAATCAACAACAATGAAAATAATCAGGAAAAATATATGGCGAACTTATCCGGAATGTCAGAATAATAATATAAAATGGTCATTTTGGAATGACTGCATTCCTTACGAAGAGGGAGTAATTTGTTTTAATACACGTTCAGGAGCAATTGTGATATTACACAAAGAAGAATTCTCAAAATATCAGGAACAGCCTTGTTTAGCTCCTGATATATTGGCTCAAGCAGGAATAGTTGTTTCAGACGATATTGATGAAAAGCAGGAATGGAGTACAGAATACAGGAAAGGGAAAAAAAATACTTCTGTTTTAGATTTAACAATATTACTAACACTACAATGTCAATTCAACTGTGTATATTGCTTTGAAGGTGAGAAAAGTAACAGCGTTTTAACTGATGAAACATGTGCCAACATAAAATCTTTCATAACTAGACGCACCGGTTTATTCAAGAAACTTTATGTAACGTGGTTTGGTGGAGAGCCTTTGTTGGGTATCAAACGAATCCGCGAACTTTCCGGTTTTATACTTGATTTTTGTAAAGAACACAGTATAAAATATTATGCCGATATGACAACTAACGGTTATGCCCTAACTTCATCTAAATGCAATATGCTTGTTAATGAGTGTAATATAAAAAGATATATCATCACATTAGACGGGACGGCAAAAGCTCATAATAAACGTCGTCCTTTACTGAATGGTGCAGGGACTTTCGATGTGATTTGGAACAATATTTTCACGCTTGTAAATCTTGGTGCTGATGTCTTGGTTAGAGTAACTATAGATAAAACTAATATCGACAATATCAGGGAATTTATAGACTTGATAGCGGATAGTGCAATAGCAAAAAAAGTCGGTTTAGTATTTGTCCGAACAATCGATTATTCGTTTACCCCTGATAATGTTAAGGATACTATTTATACCATGGAGGAATTTGGAAAAATTGAAATGGAACTTATTAAATATGCTCACTCGAAAGGATTATTAGAATATACAACTCCCCGCCCTTCTCCTTTGGGCGGTTGTCTCCGAAATGGCGACGTGGTTATAGGCACAAAAGGAGAAATATACAAATGCTTGGATACCATTGGAGAAGAGGCGTGGATAACAGGACATATCTCCGATGATAATGAAAGCTCCGATGCAAGCTGGTATCAAGATTGGTTATCTTGGGAACCATCTAAAATTGTTATCTGTGAAAACTGTAAATTACAGCCAATGTGTAATGGCGGATGCCCTCACAATGCTTTATTCACATCTAAAATGCACGGAACTGACGAACAATGTCCTGATTGGAAATTTAATTATAAAGAAAGAATACAATTGTATGTCAAAGAAAAAATGCAACTTCATGAATATCAAGAGATATAAATCATTTATAGTATGGAAATCGAATTCTTAAAAAAATTACTAAATACACCCGGTGTTTCAGGCTTTGAAACTGCGGCAGGAGGTCTGTTTCGGGATTATATGGGTCCGTATGTTGACAAATGTAACGTAGATGTTCTGGGAAACTCCTATGCTCTCATCGAAAAAAAACAACTACATAATGCGTCCTCTGTCAAATTCATGATAGAAGCCCATATAGACGAAATAGGCTTTCAGGTGATTTACATAAGTGATACCGGCTACTTGTATCTACGTCGCAATGGAGGAATAGATGTGCAATGCGTTCCCGGCTCTCAAGTGATTGTTTGCACAACATCAGGAGAAGAAATATTGGGCATAATAGGCAAAAAACCGATGCATTTAATAAATCCCGATGAAAGAGGAAAGAAAATTGAATTAGAAAATCTTTGGGTAGATACCGGTCGAGACCCGGATGAAGTAAAAAACAAAATTTCGATTGGAGATGCAGTAATTCCGAAATCGAATATGATATGTCTAACAGAAAACCGAATTACATCCAAAGGACTTGATGATAAAATAGGCGTATTTATTGTTTCTCAGGTAATGAAAAGATTATCTGTTATACCGGATTTATCTCATACAATATATGGCGTTGCGTCTGTACAGGAAGAAGTTGGTTGTCGGGGGGCTATTACTTGCGGATATGAAATAAACCCCGACATTTCGATAAGTGTTGATGTTGATTTTGCTACTGATGTGCCCGATTGTTCAAAGAAAGAATTTGGAGATATTTCGCTTGGTAAAGGTGTCGTTATATCTAAAAACTTAGACAACAATAAGGATTTAACATATTATGCCGAAAATATTGCGAAAGAGAATGACATACCCTATCAATTATCAGCACGGTTTCGTTCCAGCGGTGGAACGAATGCCGCTAAAATACAACTGTCGCGCAGTGGCGTCAAGACTTTATTACTTGGTATCCCATGCCGGTATATGCACACTCCTGTTGAACTTTGTGATTTGAGAGATGTTGAGGCTGCTATTGAATTGATTTATAAAATTATAATCAATTACAAATGTATTTTAAAATAGCCAAACATGAAAAGCATTATATTTTATATATTAGAGCTGATATGTGTAATATTTTTTGCATTACACATTCTTTCTTATTTTATCAAAACAGATTGTTTTATTCTCGAGTATATTTTTAAAAGAGAAAATGATATTTCCTTTTTAGTGCGAATGATCATCGGTTTAGTTGTGTCAATAATATCTCTGATTGTGTATCTCATAACTGATAGAGAGAGTCTTATGCCAATATTTTTAATAGTTTGCTATTGGTTTTATTTATCAATTATATGGAGATGGGGAAATAATAAAGATACATAATCAACTAAGAACTTTTTTAAAACATTAAATATGGAATCTGATAATAATATAAGCGAATTGTATCGCAAAGCAGAAGAGGGAGATAAGAATGCTCAATACGAATTAGGCAATTGTTATTTAGATGGACAAGGCATCTCTCATAACATTGATGAAGCAGTTAAATGGTATAGCAAGGCAGCAGAACAGAAACACAGATATGCGCTGTACATGTTAGCTGATTTATATGAGGATGGATATGACGTTCCGCAAAGTAATGAAGAAGCCATTAAATGGTATCGCAAGTTAGCGGAACAGGGAGATAAATATGCTCAACACCAAATAGATAAATTGGAATCAAATAATTACATAAGCAGATTGATACGCAAGGCAGAAGAAGGCAATAAAGAAGCTCAATACGAATTAGCCGTTTGTTATGCTAATGGGAAAAATGTCTCTCAGAATTATGAGGAAGCTGTTAAATGGTTTACTAAAGTTGCAGAAAAAGGAGAAAAAGATGCAATGTACAAATTGGGTAATTTTTATACGAATGGACAAGGCGTACCTCAGAATAATGAAGAAGCAATTAAATGGTATCGTAAGGCAGCGGAACAGGGAGTTAAAGATAAACAATTTTGCTATAATGCTTACGAAAAAGATACTTCTTTGAGTTTTGGAAGAACAGTTGATTTGTCATATCGTAACTCTACTCGTTCTCTCATAAATGATTATTTTCGCTCATCTGATGTTTTTAATGCTATGGTTAGGCGGTATCGTAAGGATGCGGAACAAGGAGATGAAAATGCTCTGCGTAAATTATTTGATTTTTATAAGTCAGGAGCAGTTGTCGCTGATAGTAATGAAGAAATGATAAAATTATTTCACGAATTGGCAGAGCGAAAATATGCAGATGCTCAGTTTGAATTAGGTGTTTGTTATGAATATGGAAATGGTGTCCCTCAAAATTATGAGGAAGCAGCTAAATGGTATCTCAAAGCAGCTGAGCAGGGGTTTTTAGCAGCACAGTCCATTTTAGGCATTTATTATGCAAGCGATCAAGGTGTTTTTCAAAATTATGAAGAAGCGGCTAAATGGTTTAGTAAAGCTGCAGAACAGGGAGATAAAGTTGCACAGTACAATTTAGGTATTGCTTATGAGTTCGGAAATGGCGTTCCAATAGATAAACATAAGGCTATTAAACTATACCAATCAGCAGTATCAGGTGTGTTTAGACCGGCAATAAATTGTCTTATACGAATATTAGAAGAATTTGAAATTGACAGAAGATGAAAAAGAAACCTATAATAAACCCAATAAATATTCCATTTCAATATGACGATGAAATGGAAAAAACGCCGTGGCATAAACATATCTGGTTGCATCCGAGTATGTATATCGGTAAAAAAGGGACAGGTTCATTGCCCAACGATGGGGTGTACGTCCTTATAAAAGAGGTGTTAGACAACGCCGTTGATGAATTTATGTCAGGTTATGGCAAATATATCGAACTTTATATCGACGACATCCGGAAAATAATAATTGTGCAAGACTATGGGCGCGGGATACCAATCAATCAGATGGTTGATGCCGTTACGAAAATGGGCTTCAGTTCCAAGTCCAATTCAGAGTTGTTCAAAAAATCCATAGGAGTAACGCCTGCCGGAACAGGTCTCAAAGTAGTGAATGCTATGTCAAGTTATTTTTACATACGGTCTTACTGTAACGGGCGCACCAAAACTATAACCTTTTCCAAAGGATTGGAAATAACAGAAACTGCCGAAGAAGACTTCAACCCGTTAGACAACGGAACATATATCGAGTTTACTCCTGATAAAATGCTGTTCGGAAGCTATCAAATTATTCCCGAATATCTGATATGGTTGTTAAAAGATTACACTTTTTTGAATCCTGGACTTACAATTGCTTATAATGGAGACTATTATATGTCAAATAATGGTCTGCTTGATTTGCTCAACGAGAATATGCAATCGCCGGCATTGTATTCTCCTATCCACCTCAAAGGCAAGGATATTGAACTTGCTATTTGTCACGATTCAATAGCGAATGAAACGTATTACGGTTTTGTTAATGGGTTATATACCGGACAAAACAGCGTACATCTGAAAGCGTTCAAAGAGGCATACGTGAAAACGATTCGCGAGTTTTTTCATAAGGACTGTAATGCTTCCGATATTCTTTCGTTTATCGTTGTAGCTATCAGCATCAAGGTACAGGAACCGTTATTTACACGAGCGGGCAAGTTCGTCTCCGATGGCAAAGACGCTAATGCGGTTGTCAGATTTATCACTGATTTCGTTCAAAAAGAATTGTCCGATTACCTCCATTGTCATCCTGATGTTGCTGACATTATCCGGGAAAATATTGAAAGAATATTCTAAAAAAATAAATTATGAGTGAAGAAGCAAAAACTCTCGAATGGCATGAACATATCCGGTTGCGCCCGGGATTGTATATCGGCAAATTAGGTGATGGTTCATACCGCGACGATGGAATGTATGGACTAATAAAAGAAGTGATGGACAACTCCGTTGACGAATTTTTGTTAGGCTATGGTAAGCGTCTTGAACTATATATCGACGAAACCTCAAATCGTATAACGATTCGCGACTATGGGCGTGGAATATCTTTCAACAAACTATTTGATGTAGCTACGAAAATGTATGACAGTACCAAATGCAATTCAAAGACATTCAAAAAATCCATAGGAATAACATCTGAAGGAACTGGTCTTAAAGTGGTAAATGCGATGTCAAGCAATCTTTACATTCAGTCATTCAGAAACAAATATACACAGGGAATAACTTTTGCCAAAGGACTTTTTGTAAAAGATTATGCTGAAACATACACTGTGGACCCCGATGGAACATATATTGGATTCACTCCCGATAAAACGCTGTTTGGAAAATATCGGATTAATCCGGAATATGTGATACAAATGATAAAAAATTACACCTATTTGAATGTAGGACTTACGATTGTTTATAACAGAAAATTTTATTTTTCACATAATGGGTTACTTGATTTGCTCAACGAGAATATGAAATCTCCGGGACTATATTCTCCTATCCATTTCAAAGCTGATGATATCGAACTTGCTATTTGCCATGACTCTGTATGGGGAGCTGAATTTTACAGTTTCGTCAATGGATTGCAAACATGGAAAGGTACACACGTGAGAGCATTTTGTAAAGCATACGTGAAAACGATTCGAGAATTTTATGAAATTGATTATAAAGAATCTGATATTCTTTCATATATCACAGTGGCAATTAGCATTAAAATACAGGAGCCGGTATTTGAGAGTGCACAACCTACTACGCTTGGTTCCAAATATATGTATTCGGACGAAAAACTTACTATAAGTGATTTTATTACTGATTTCGTTCAAAAAGAATTATCTAAATATCTGCATTTCCATCCAGATGTTGCTGCCATTATTCGAGGAATGATTGAAAAATCGGATAGGAGACAAACAAATAATATCAAAAAATGAAGCAACTATATCAAACATAATAAAAGAATACCCAAATAAAAAAATTATGAGTGAAGAAGCAATAAGACTCGAATGGCACGAACATATCCGGATACGCCCCGGAATGTATATCGGTGCACTGGGCGATGGTTCGTACCCCGATGATGGAATGTATAGACTAATAATAGAAGTGATGGACAACTCCATTGACGAATTTATGTTAGGCTATGGTAAGCGTATTGAACTATATATCGACGAAACCTCAAATCGTATAACGATTCGCGACTATGGAAGAGGGATACCGTTCGACAAAATGTTTGAAGCAACTACGAAATTACACTCCGAAGGGTGGTATACCAGTACAAAATGTAATTCTCATTCATTCAAAAAATCAATAGGAATAACAAGTGAGGGAGCGGGTCTTAAAGTAGTAAATGCGATGTCGAGCTATTTCCATATTAAGTCTTTCTACAACAGACACACAAAAACAATTACCTTTTCTAAAGGACTGGTAGTAGAAGAAGCTGTGGAAGAAGCCACCAACCTGCCTGATGGAACATTTATTGAATTTATCCCGGATGAGACGCTGTTTGGAAAATATCGGATTAATCCGGAATATGTGACACAAATGGTAAAAAAATATACCTATTTGAATGTAGGACTTACGATTGTTTATAACAGGAAATATTATTTTTCAAACAATGGTTTACTTGATTTGCTCAACGAGAATATGAAATCTCCGGGACTATATTCTCCTATCCATTTCAAAGCTGATGATATCGAACTTGCTATTTGCCATGGCTCAGTATGGGGCGCTGAATTTTACGCTTTCGTTAATGGACGATATACCTCAGAAGGTACACACGTGAGAGCATTTTGTGAAGCTTACGTGAAAACGATTCGAGAATTTTATGGTATTGATTACAAAGCATCCGATATTCTTTCATTTATTACTGTGGCAATCAACATTAAAATAGAGGTACCGTTAATTAATCCTTCACAGACTTGGGTACTCTGTTCATGGTATATGGATTCGGACAAAAAACTTACCATCAGTGAATATATCATTGATTTCGTTCAGAAGGAATTATCCAACTACCTGTATCGCCACTCTGATATTGCTGCTATAATTTTGGAAAAGATTAAAGAAGCGGGATAATATTTGTAAAATAAAGATATATTATTCATATATGAAGAACGATAACTTCACTATCAATAAATCTCCGGTGACTGCACCCAAACGTCCGCATGAATTGGAGGCGGATATAATAAAATTCCAACACAAAAAGGAAAAATGGATTGCCTTTGTTGGATTGTTAAATGGTCGCCCTTATGAAATTTTCACCTGCATCAACGACGAAAACGGAGACGTTTTCTTGCCAAAATATGTTGAAAAAGGGACTATTATCAAAAATGAAGATGAAAACGGCGAGAAACGTTACGATTTTCAATATATGGACGAACTCGGTAATGAAATGACTATCGAAGGCATATCACAAAAATTCAATCCTGAATATTGGAATTACGCCAAATTGATTTCCTGTATGTTGCGCTATTCTATTCCTGTGGATCAGATTTTCAAATTGGTAGATAGTCTGGATTTATTTAATGAAATTATCAATACATGGGAAAACGGAATATTACGCGCTTTGATAAAATACATTCCGGATGGCACTCATGCAAATTGGCTGAGATGCCCAATATGCGATCAGAAAACTTTGGTTTTTGAAAGTGGTTGTTTAATATGCAATAATTGCGGAAGAGCGAGTAGTGACTAACAATTAACAAACAAATAAATGGTTAATAATAAAATATTTAAATACGATAAATATGATAAACCTATGCCATTTTCCAATGAGGATAAAGAAGATATAATATATTGGGAATCGCTTTCTAAAGAAGTAGTTGATGACGCATTAAAAGAACTTTATGCCAAAGGTATTTCTTCTGTTCATGGCGACAAAAAAGGGATTTACGAGATAAGTCCAGAAGGAGAAAGAACATATATCAAGATAAAAGAATAAAACCATGTCCAAAGGAATCACAGACAAGCAAATAACAGATATTGTTTTTAAATACAAAAATTCTGAAAAAAAAGCATTTGAGTCAGGCGATTTACAAGAGAAACTTCATATAAATGTTCGGTTGGCTCTTCTGATAGAACGCTTCGGATATGCAGAGACAAAAGAATATGCCGCGGTGTATGCAGATATAGGTATGTTATTACTGGAATTAAAAAATTATGATGGCTCGATTAAAGCGTACCGTACTGCTGTTGAAACTTCATTAAAACTCGATGGAGTAAATATAGATGCAGCTAACTATTCGAGAGATATGGCTCGCCCTTTTATTGAAAAAGAACTTTATAATGAGGCTCTTAATTGTCTTGCTCGTTCTTGGGAAGTATATCGTGATATACTTGGCGAAGATGATCCGGAATCCATACGAACACTTGACCAGGCAATATCTCTTGGTAGTATTATGAGAGAAAAAGGCATTGAGATAACAAGAATAGCTCCTTAATATATAAAACGAGGATAAATATAAAGAACGATAATTTCACTTTTAATGAATCTCTGGTGACTGCCTCCATACACCCTCATGAATTGGAGCCATGCCCCGCCCAATATTGTTTTGCAATTTCAATGGTTGGCGCAGCCGGATGTTCCAGATACTCAAAAGGGATATTCAAATGTTCAAGCAATCGATATAACTTTTCCGATCCGTTCATTTCACGTTAAAATATTTTCTTGTAACTGTGGCAATATGGCTGTGTTCCTTTGTGTTCATAATATTGCTGATGGTATTCTTCGGCAATCCAAAAAGTTGACGCAGGTCTGAGCTGTGTTGCAACACGGTATCCCATTCTTCCCAGACGTCGGATGCAATTTTCTGCCACCGCTTTTTCCTTTTCATTCATATAAAAGATGCACGAAAGGTACTGAGAACCAATATCCGGACCTTGTCCATTAGTTTGAGTAAAGTCGTGTGTTTCAAAGAACAGCGTTATCAGATTTTCATAGCTTGTCTTACCGGTATCATATTCCACTTCAACACATTCCAAATGACCGGTTGTTCCTGTTTTGACTTGTGAATATGTCGGGTTATCAACGTTTCCGCCCATAAAGCCAACTTTGGTAGCCTTGACGCCCGGAGCTTTCATAAAAAAATACTCTACTCCCCAGAAACATCCGGAGGCAAAATATACTTTGCTTATGTTTTTATTGTTATCCATATCTCTCTTTCAAAATACAGCCCAAAATTAATCAAATATTCCGTATATTTGCCGTAAAATAATTTTCACATGAACAAAGTTGAAATCATTCAAGGCGATATAACAAAAATCAAAGCAGATGCTATCGTTAATGCAGCCAATTCTTTACTTTTGGGCGGGGGTGGCGTGGACGGCGCCATTCATCACGCGGGTGGTTCCGCTATATTGGAAGACTGCATGAAAATCAGGGCGAAACAAGGTGGTTGCAAAACAGGAGAAGCGGTTATAACCGGAGCAGGAAATTTGCCCGCAAAGTATGTAATTCATACTGTCGGTCCGGTATGGTACGGCGGACAAAAAGACGAGCCTGCAAAATTGGCAAATTGCTATCTCAACTCTTTACGGCTTGCTGTGGAAAATAATTGTAAGGCAGTTGCATTTCCCAATATCAGTACCGGAATTTACGATTATCCCAAAGATAAGGCGGCTAAAATTGCATATCAAACAGTTTCCGGTTTTCTTTCCGGTAACGAGCAGATTGAAAAAGTTATTTTTGTCTGTTTTGATGAGGATAATTATAAGCTGTTATTAAACGAAAAACAGAAACAAAACTTATAAAAATATTTAATTATGTTACGAGTTGGAGATAAATTGCCGCCCATTTCGCAGGCAGATCAAACAGGGAACCCATTTAACACTCAACAAATCATCGGGAAAAAGACGATTCTTTATTTTTACCCTAAAGACAACACTTCAGGTTGTACGGCAGAAGCTTGCAGGTTAAATGCGGATTTTGACAAATGGATAAAAGCAGGGTATCAAATCGTAGGGGTAAGTCCTGATTCTGTCGCTTCACACCAAAAGTTCATTGCAAAATATAATTTGCAATTTACTCTTTTAGCGGATACTGAGAAGGAATTGGCTACAGCCTTTGGTGTGTGGGGTGAAAAG
>Ga0209629_10000329_pt1 | contig 24988 bp, 17 predicted proteins | sample TergutCu122P5_FD_187286 | JGI IMG/M metagenome (GOLD analysis project Ga0209629, IMG submission 187286) | Cubitermes ugandensis P5 segment gut microbial communities from Kakamega Forest, Kenya - Cu122 P5 (SPAdes) (version 2) | ecosystem: Host-associated > Arthropoda: Insects > Digestive system...
AATATTCCGATGCGAAAGTTATTGTAGGCGGCGCTCCCGTAAACAGCGACTTTGCCAAAAGCATCAATGCCGACGGTTACGGAAAAGATCCGCAGGAATTGATTACCTGGCTAAATTCCCAGTCCGTCGGTAAATGATTCTTCGACAGCCTTGGTTTGCAGGATTATGGAATGAGGAGGAACGCTGTGCGTCAGCCAAACGTTTCCTCCGACGACGGTTCCTTTTCCGATAGTAATGCGACCGAGAATGGAAGCGTTGGAATAGACTGTAACATTGTCTTCCAGAATCGGATGACGAGGTATGTCGATCGGATTCCCCGCTTCGTCCCTGACAAAATTCTTTGCGCCGAGAGTGACTCCCTGGTACAGGAAAACATGATTTCCTATAATGGATGTCTGCCCTATTACTGTTCCCGTACCGTGGTCGATGCTGAAATATTCGCCTATCGTCGCTCCCGGGTGAATATCGATTCCCGTTTCGGCATGCGCCATTTCGGTAATGATTCTCGGAATCAGCGGAATTTTCGATAACCACAATTCATGCGCAATCCGGTAATTCAATAAAGCTTTGATTGCCGGATAACTGAAAATGATTTCTCCGTAGTTTTTTGCTGAGGGATCGTTGTCGCACATCGCCTTGATGTCTGTTGATAACAGACGCTTGATTTCGGGTATTCTGCCGAGAATATGCCTTGTTTTTTCTTCCGCCGTCGCTCCGATTTCTTCACGGTTTTCTTCAAAAGCCAAAGCTTTACGAATTTGTTCAAACAGCAGATAATACAATTTCTCGGTATTAACGCCGACATGATATTGAACGGATTCTTCCGTAACCACCGGATTACCGAAATATCCGGGAAAAATAATCTTTCTGATCACATCCACAATCTCCCGTACCGTATGTACAGACGGTAATTGTTTATCATACATCGGAATGTAGCGATAGTCCGGATTATGTATATCCGACAATTTTTGTATGATATTATTTATATGCCCATGTAAACTCATAATTCCTAATTCTTAATTCCTAATTCATAATTCTTAATTCCTAATTCATAACGGATACTCCTCAAACGCATATAGCAAAGTGGATAAATATCTTTCTCCCGTATCGGGCAAAACAACAACTATCAACTTGCCTTTGTTGCGAGGTTCCTTCGCCAACTCGACAGCGGCAGCAAGCGCCGCGCCTGAAGATATTCCCACAAGCAATCCCTCTGTCTTTGCTACTTGTCGGGAAGTGCGTATAGCATCGTCATTACTTACGGTTACGATGCGATCGACAACGTTTTTATCGTAGATTTTCGGAACAAAACCGGCGCCGAGTCCCTGAATTTTATGAGGACCGGGTTTCCCGCCGGATAAAACGGCAGAATCCGACGGTTCGACGGCAACAACTTCAACGGCTCGATTCAACTCTTTTAATCTTTTGCCTACTCCGCTGATTGTTCCGCCGGTTCCTACGCCTCCGACAACAATATCAACTTTGCCGTCGGTATCCCGCCATATTTCTTCGGCAGTGGTTTTATAATGAATTGCAGGATTTGCGGGATTTTCAAATTGATTGAGTATGATTGAACCGGCAATTTCTTTTTTCAGTTCTTCCGCTTTGGCAATGGCGCTCGTCATACCACCCGCTCCGGGAGTAAGAATGATTTCGGCTCCCAACGCTTTGAGCAACGAACGGCGTTCCACACTCATCGTTTCAGGCATGGTGAGAATCAATCGATAACCTCTTGAAGCGGCGACAAGCGCTAAACCGATGCCGGTATTTCCGCTGGTAGGTTCAATAATTACGCCTCCTTTACCGAGCAAGCCTTTGTTTTCGGCATCCGTAATCATAGCAAGCGCAATGCGGTCTTTTACGCTTCCGCCCGGATTAAAATATTCTAACTTAGCAATTATTCGTGCATTTATCAAATAATGATTTTCAAACGAAGCAAGCTCCAAAAGTGGAGTATTTCCTATTAATTCCGGTAATTTTTTTGCTATTTTATCCATAATTATATATTTACTTGCAAATTTATTGCAAAGGTAAGTAAAAAATCAATACTAACAAATAACATCACCCCCAATCGCATGGCAAACGTAAGAAGTTATGCCAATAAGATTTCACGCTATCAAAGAAAGAAGGGAAACTGAAGAATAACTCATAATTCATAATTCCCTTTCGTCCTCAAAACCCGTGCTTTTGTACAAAAACCGGCAGGGTTGGTTAAGACACTTGAAATAAAAAAACATCGTGAAACAATAAATAAATAAAAGTTTTTACATTTGCATGCCCATTGTGTCGAAAGACGCGACGGGATGAAAAAACAAAAAAACAAATAAAAAGCAAGAAATATGCGCTTTTACTTGTGTATTAATAAAAAAAGCAGTTAATTTGCACGGTTTTCTCTGCCCGAAAGCAGGGGAAATCGTTGTATTATTTTATGAACTAACGAATTAAAAGAGAATTTATATATACTTTATTTATTATTAATTTAAAATTTTTTTGTATGAAAAGAAAATTATTTTTTATGCTATTTGCTCTCGTGGCTTTAGTGTCTTTTCAAACGTATGCCGCCAATCCGATCAACAGTGTTTGGATCAAGGCGGATACCACCGGATTGAATCCGACTCTTCCTTACAGCGGAAATAAAACTCCGCTGAGGAATTGGTTGATTTATGACGCAACAGCAAAGACGACAAAGATCAACAAGAGCAGCAGTATTCTTGACGATGGCAACATTAATTTGTTTAATGTCAGCCAAGTGGGAGCAACCGATCGTTTGATCAACATTCAATCGGTAAATGCTACGGCTCCGCTTAAATTGACTTACGGCGGAAACGATATGACCGCATTTGAAGTGGTTCAGTTTAAGAGCGCCGCAGGCGTACCTGCAACGGGAACATCTTGGGGAAATTTACGTGAAACCCAAGCGCTTGCTCCGGGTATGCAAGGTTACTTGATGCCGGCGCAAGGAGGTGATGGAGTTGCGTTAACAGACACAACTTCCGATATGTTGATAGTTACTTCCGATAAAGACGGAAAACTTGCAATCAACCAACTTAAAGATGTGATTAAAGCGAATATTACAACCAGCCCCGTGTTCAATGATGGTACTTATGTTGTTACGTATTATCCTAATTATAATACACAGGTTAATACTACAAATGCTACAAGTTTAACAAACGCTTTGGCTGCAAAAGGTCAACCGGCTGTTACAATTGTAAACGGAGCATACAGCAGACCGGTGTATTATCTTAATGAAAAGTATTTAACCCTAACGGCTGCTCTTGGTAATTTCTACGATTCACAATACTTAACACAGTATCACGGAACTGCTGTTTGGGGCGCTTATTCCGATCCTGCTAATTGGACAAACGGGCTGCCCGCAAATTTTGCAGGTAAACTGACTCCGAATGACGCCTTTGCTGCTCAGCCGATTGCAGGCAGAACAGAGGTATTTGTTATGGTTGTTCAGATGGCAGATGCAACAGGTGCTCCAATGGTATCTGCTCCTTATCTCGGCAGTCTTTCTTATGTAGGCGATTTGCGTCCGGTTTATATCAAATTGACCGAACAATGCAACTGTCCGCAACAATTCATTGCTCCCAAGTGGATGGCTGATAATCAATTGTTGAATTTCCCGTTGAGCAACCAAATCTGGAAATTAGGCGTGGCTGCGAATTTATCGTTTGATAAAAATCCGACAACCGGCGAAGCCATTGTCAGAGATGGTATCTCTAAGGTTAAATTCACTTATGAGAACATTATCCATAACGGCGCTTGCGCTGCCGTTGCCGGGAATACGGCTTTCCAATCCGCCGTAGATGTTCCTTTGTATCGTATCCAGAACGCTAACGGCGATTATTTAACGGTTGACTCTACGACCTATTCGTTTGACGCTTCAGGAGGCACCGACAAGGACGTTACGGGCGTAAAATTGATATGGGTAAGTAAAAAATATACAACTACTGCTGTTGCAAAGGAAAATATAGCTTTGCAATTGTTCGCTATATCGGGTTCTCAAACCAATCCCGACGCAAACAAGTGGTACACCGAATGCAACGGATTTACTTATTTGCCTTTGGCTTCTTATATAGCTGACTACAGCAAGGGAAAGGTTGACACAAGTCTCGGGCTTAGCTATAACGTTAATTTAGGAATGGCAGGCGAAAGCGCAACTTGCAACGATTATGCGCCCGTGAATGACATAACAAGTTCATTCCGCGTAGGCTATATGGGCGAACTCGGCGTTACGACACAACAAAACTTAGTTGTTCAAAATGCTACCGGCGGCGGTGCGACGAGTAATACCGCAATAACTACGAAATGGCAAAAACTGCCGCTCTATAAATTCGGTTGCACAGACGGCATTTATGTACAACAAAATAACGCAAGCGGAAAATATTACACCGTCACCGGTACTATGACCCCGGGCAAAAATACCATTATGTCGGAAAATATTTTGGCGCATTGGACTATGACGACGGGTGCGAATGATACCGTAACTTTCAAACCGGAATTGCAAACATCAATTTACGGAGGTACGCCTTGCGGCGGCGCTCAATCTCAATTGACCGGAAAATATTTCCTGGTTGATTCGATTGCTCCCAATACGTATGTTGCATTCGATCAAACCAATTACGGCGTTAACGGCAATTACACTCCCACGTTGCTTACATTGTATATTACCTGCAACAACAGCCACACATCAAGTTTCTTGGATTTGGAAGCAGATGGCGGATACAATCTGGATGCTTCAAAATTAGCCATTTTGGAAACTCCTTTTATAGATCGTAACATCACTTACAAAATTGTTTCCGATCCGACTACACCGACTGCAGTTATGGTAGATGCCAACAAGAACGTGATTAAATATCAAGCCTATATCAAGAGTACGACTCAAGGTAACAGCGATACTATTCCTACATTCTTAAATGTTTACAGAGAAAACAGAAGAGATTTGACAGGTTCGGGTAAGCACGTTATTCCTTATTATTCGTTTGCTGTTGTAGTAAATAGTACGGAGTATTTCTTGAATATAAATCAAAATAACGGAGCGGATTCCGTATATTGGACAGACGTTAAAAAAGTTACTAACGGGGCAGCAATTTATACCGAATTAACAACGACAGAGGTTAAGAACAAGTCCACCCTCGGCAATCTTTATAAATTCTGCTTGCCTTACAAGGCAAATCCCGACAGCAGTCGCGCTGCCACAGTTACTTACGGAGACAGAAAATTGCCGCCTGTTTATATTCAAAGTATGGAAACATCTATAAATGATACCCCGTATTTAGTTGTTACAGGTGCGGCTACGAAATATTTAACCGCAAGAAAATTGACCGACGCTTTAATGCCCAATAAGTCAAGCGATTGGACGAGTTGCGGTATTTACTCCATGATAGGGTCTTCTTATGCAGATATCGATCCGTTGAAAGTTACTTCATGGATATTCGGAAATCCGAATCCCATAGGTTGCATTTGGGTACCGATTGCCGGCATTACCGAACAAGTTCCGGGCTCGGCAGCAGCTCAAAAACAAGGTCAATTTACTGTGGCTAATCAAAGTCCGGGTGTTCCGGGTACTCTTTTCATAGATCAAAGCAAACAAACGCCGGATTACGGTATATTAACCGGAATTAACGCTGCGCTTCCTGCTTTGACGGTTACCTTTGAAGGAGACACAGTGGTTGGCGTAACGAAATTAAATACTGTTTGGTATTACCGCATCAGCCTGCCCGGTGCAGACGGCAAACCGTTATATTTGACGGATGCTACCGGAAAGACCGGAAGTGAATACTTTAATACAATCACCAACAACGGCGCTTCTATCACTTATCCTTACGGATTCTTCGGACCTATGCTTGCCGATTGCCACAATACGGCAAAAGGATATTCTCCCAATATCAATGCTGACTCTACATTTGTGCAAACTTTCGGTTTCCATTATTTGCCCGACTTGTATGATAAAGATACTCAACAAAAATTCTGGATAGTATCTAATGTGGATTATACAAAGCCGAGAGTTGACAACTATCGTTATTTGGCTCAAGTAAACACCCGGTTAGTGTTTATAGGCGGAACAAACGTAACGGATAATGTTTTGGTATTCCAATGGGGCAAAGCAGCCGGCGGCGCTTATACCAACTTGGAAGTTGTAGGTCAAGGTAATATCTTCGGCGTAAAAGGCGGTGTAAGATTCTTGAATGCAACCGGTAATGTAGAGATTTATTCGATCGACGGTCGTTTAATTAAATCTGCCGTTCTCACCGGCGGTGATCAAGTAATTGATGCTCCTCGCGGTCTTGCAATCGTGAAAGCCGGTTCCAAGGTAGTTAAAGTAGTTGTTCAATAAACGAAATTTCTGCCAACAATGAAAAAGGGCGCTCAAAAAGCGCCCTTTTTTGTGTTGCGCCCGACATGAATAATAGATTAAAATGTTTTGCCGATGATTTAAGGCAAGTACAATTTGTTAATTAACGCCGTTCCAATTCTCTCTGTAATCATTTCCGGCGTGATTTGTGTCAGGCAGGCATAATCGCCGCGGCAGCAAAGTTTGTTTCCGAATACCGAACAGGGACGGCATGGCAAATTTAACTGAACGGCATTTACAGGGTCTTGATTGAATCCGTAAAAGCCGGCGTAAGGATGCGTGGCGCCCCAAATCGAAATCACCGGCGTATTGACTAAGGAAGCGAAGTGCATATTCGCCGAATCCATGCTTACCATCAAGTCTAATTGATTCATGAGAAAAAGTTCTTCTCTGAGAGACATTTGTCCTGCAACGGAAGATACATTCGAATATTTTTCCGCCCATAATTCCAACCGGTCGCGTTCGTTTTTATTACCCCAAAGCGTGATTTGCAGGTTCGGCAATTCACTCAACAGGGAAACAACTTTCTCCATTGATTCCAAAGGATACATTTTTCCTTTATGCTTGGCAAAAGGAGCAATCCCTATCCGGATATGATCTTTCGCCGGTTTTTCGGAAAACAATCCGGTGAAGCACAAAGAGGAATCATAGCCTAATTTCTCAAATACTTCTCTGTAACGCTCTTGCGTTGTCTTCAAAGGTTCCGGAATTTTATGCTTTCTACGGACAAGACGCCGCTTTTCTTTCCTTCCTTTATCAATAACCGCAACCCGATTGCCTCCGCAGCCGAATCGGAAATCAAGAATGAACGAGCGAATGACTCCATGCAAATCGGCTGTTTTTAATTCTTTTTTCAGAAGAACCGGTGAAAGTTCGCGCATCAACCTCACCAATCCTTTTATCCCTTTGTGCCTTCCCTTTAACGATACCGGGAAAACAGCCAAATTAGAAGGCGCATTGACAAACAGCGATTCTCCTGCGCTTTGAGTGAGGCATATAAATCTATCGTCGGGATATCTTTCTGCTACCGAATATAAAACGGGAATTGCGATTGCAACATCGCCCAACGAAGACAAACGAATGACTAAGGTTGTTGTCATGATTATTTCTTTCCGTACAATACGGGATTCAAGTTCGGGTCGTTATACATTTTCATCTGTTTATAGACTTTCATGTATTTCTTTCCCGATTCTATATCGGCTAATAATCGGTCGATCGCCAACGATAAATCTTGCTGCTGTTCTATCAAGACGGTTAATTTCTTGCGGCAGGCATTCCGGTGCTCTTCAACAACGTCTTCCCGCAAAGTTTCCTGTTGCATGTGGTAAATCTTCAATGCAAGAATCGAAAGGCGGTCGACAGCCCAAGCCGGACTTTCAGTATTAAAAGTCGCCGTTTCCGAATGACCGGCATATTGATGATATTTTTCATAAAACCAACTGTCAATCAACTCCACCAAATCCACGCGCTCTTGATTGAAACGATCTATCCGGCGTTTAATCTCCAGCGCTTTAATCGGATCGATTTCCGGGTCGCGGATAATATCTTCCAAGTGCCATTGCACTGTATCAATCCGGTTTTTTAAATACAGATAATATTCGATGGATTTCTCGGTATAAGGATTTTTAATTTCCGCATCGACATCGTTTTTTTGATGATAATCCGAAATCGAACGTTCAAAGATGGAATAAGACAATGTTGTGAATTGCATAGCGTTTTGTTTAAAAACCGTGCAAATATAACAAATTTCCCGAATAAACCGTAACTTTGCACCGTAAAATACCTCAATATATGAAAACTCTCGTTTATTCGATAATAATAAGTTGCCTGTGCCTGTTTAGCTTATCGCTTCAAGCGCAGAATGTTTATACGGTTACGTCCGTACCGAACGATCATTTGCAAAATGCGGCGGATTATGTGACCAATCCCGACGGCATTATTTCGCAAGCCGCCGAAGATAAAATAAATACAATGATTGCTTCGGTCGAAAACGCTTCAACGGCTGAAATTGCTGTCGTTCTGCTTTCTTCCGTCGGCGAACAAGATATAGACGATTTTGCTACCGGCCTTTTTACGCAATGGGGTATCGGAAAAAAGAACGATAACGGTTTGCTTTTTCTATTGATAAATGATCAAAGACAAATGGTTTTCAGAACGGGTTACGGATTGGAAGGCGTGCTTCCCGACGTGATTCTGTCGCGGGTGATTCGCAACGATATTTCGCCTTTGCTTCGAAACAACGATTTCGACGGCGGAATTACTGCCGGTATTGCCAAAGTCTGCGATTATTTGAAAAATCCCGAAGCTGTGCAAGAAATCATACAAAAGCAAGCGGCTGAAAAGCAAGCGCAAACGACTCATTTGTTGTGGATTTATTTGGGAATATCGGTGATTATTGCTCTCAGTTTCTTTTTCTATCTGATATTCAAAACAGGATTAAAAATAACGAATTATCAAAAATACTTGTCGCTGCGCGGACAAAAAAGCATGGTCATCGGGTTTACCTTTATTTTCCCCGTACTGATGATTCTTTATATGCTGATTTATTTTCTCGTACTTAAACGGCTGAGAACCCATCCGATTGCCTGTGAGAAATGCGGAAATAAAATGGTTCGCCTAAGCGAAGCGACTGAAGATGCTTATCTTACACCGGCACAACAAACGGAAGAAAGTATTCGTTCAGTCGATTACGACGTGTGGCGTTGCGACCGATGCGGAAATACGGATGTCTTGGCTTTCGACCAAAATTCGGCATATACGGATTGTCCTTATTGTCATGCAAAAGCGTTCTATTTAGCGCAAAACCGGATTGTCAGAAATACAAGCACTTTTTCCGCAGGGCAAGGAGAAAAAATATATACCTGCAAGAATTGCAATAAAATAATGACGAGACCTTATACGATTCCTCAGATCATCGTTCCTCCAATAACTTTCGGGAGAGGCGGAGGCTTTGGCGGCGGGTTCGGAGGAGGCGGAGGTTTCAGCGGCGGTTCCTGGGGCGGCGGAAGTACCGGAGGAGGAGGAGCTCGCGGCGGCTGGTAAAATCAAACAATAATGGAGTGATGCATCAGCGTAAGCGCTAAATAATAGATGGAAAAGGCGATGATGATAACGCCGACTGTCCGGTTTATTATCAACAGCACATGGAGATTTACTTTTTTCCGTAACTTTCCGACTAAAAAAGTGATTAGAAACCACCACGACAACGCTCCGGCTAAAATGCTCGCTAAACCCAATAAAATAGAGAACAGTTTTTCTTCAGGCGCAATAAAATTAAAACGGGCAAAAAATATGATGTAGAAAAAAATAATCGATGGATTGGATAAGGTGAGAAAAAAAGCGGTAATTGTATCCTGCGAATACGATTCATTGACAATTTCATTCGGTTCGCGAAGCCGCTTGAAAGGATTGGAAAGAAATATATAAGCCCCGAAAACCATCATCAAAGTGGTTGCGATTATTTTTAAAATATATTGGTTTACAGTGATAAAATCAGTAATAATTCCCATTCCCAGACTGATAATGCTTGCATAAAAAACATCGGAAAGGGCAGCGCCTATACCGGAAAAAAAACCGTGCCACTGCCCTTTACTCAACGTTCTTTGTACACAAAGTAATCCGATGGGTCCCATCGGAGCCGATACTAAAACTCCGATGAGGAACCCTTTATAAATAATGTCGACAATATTGAACACAGGAAATAATTATGAATTATGAATTATAAATTATGAATTATAAGTAAAGATATTGCCTTCATTAATAACTCATAATTCATAATTCATAATTATTTTACAATGCTTTTATTTCTTTCAACACTTGGTTAGTTGCACGAACTGCTTCCGCACTCTTTTCAAACAGCGCTTTTTCTTCCGCATTCAGTTCGATCGTAACTACTTCTTCGACGCCGTTGCGACCGATAATTGCCGGCACGCCGATGCAAATATCTTTTTGTCCGTATTCGCCTTCCAAATAAACGCAGGAAGGAATCAACCGTTTGTAGTCATTGATAATAGATTGTGCAACATAAGCTCCTGCCGCTCCCGGAGCATACCATGCCGAAGTACCCAGCAATTTAGTCAAAGTAGCTCCGCCGACCATTGTATCGGCAACCGCTTTGTCTAATTTTTCAGCGCTTAAAAGTCCGCTAACCGGAACGCCGTTATAAGTTGCCAACCGCTTCAAAGGAATCATGGTCGTGTCACCGTGTCCGCCGATTACCATTCCGTCCACTTGAGCGGGGTTTACATTCAGCGCTTGGCTTAAATAATATTTAAATCGCGAACTGTCTAATATGCCGCCCATACCGAAAACGCGATTTTTGGGTAAACCGGTTGACTTCAGCGTCAAATAGGTCATTGTATCCATCGGATTGGCTATCATGAGGAAAACAGCTTTAGGCGAATATTTCAAGCAACTGCTGACTACGCTTTTTACAATGTCGGCATTCGTGCCGATTAATTCTTCGCGAGTCATACCCGGTTTGCGGGGAATACCCGAAGTAACAATGATTACATCTGAATCGGCTGTTTGAGCATAGTCGTTGGTTACTCCCGTTATTTTTGTTTCAAAGCCTAATGCTTGCGCGCTTTGCATCATATCCATCGCCTTTCCTTCGGCAACACCTTCTTTTACGTCGAGCATGACGACTTCGCTTGCAATTTTGTTAAATGCTAATACATCAGCACATGTTGCGCCTACATTGCCGGCGCCTACGACAGTTATTTTTGACATAATTAAAATGAATTAATAAATAAATTACCAAATAGTCTATAATTAATATTATCACTTGTTTATAATATTGTTTTCAGTTTTTCTTCCAATACGTTTTTGGGAGCAACGCCGACATGTTTGTCAGCCAACTCGCCGTTTTTGAAGAAAAGGATCGTCGGAATACTACGGATACCAAATTCTGCCGGCACTTCGTCGTTTTCATCCACATTCATTTTGCCGATGACGGCTTTACCTTCGTATTCGTTTGCCAATTCTTCAATGACCGGACCAACCATTCTGCAAGGACCGCACCATTCCGCCCAGAAATCAACTACTACCGCTTTATTCTTGGCAACAAGGTTTTTGAAACCTCCGTCTGTAATGTGTACTAACATAAATATATATTTTTAATTGTTAATTAATTGCAAATTTCATATTGTTTTCTTCCAAAAACCGAATGATTTCCTTAGTAACAGCAAGTTTTTGATCTCCAGTGAACAGAGTGACCGACAGATGCTTTTCCATATCTTCGATCTTAAAATATAACGAACTGCCGCCCGGATTATTTTTTATTTTGAAAGACAATCCTGCTATTAATTTATCATCCAATTCATGCAAAGGCACCGTAAGCGTAATTTTCTTTATCAATGAATCCTTTACGTCTGCCATCGGCTGAATGGAGGCAATTTTGAAATCCAGAATATTTTCTTTATATTGTCGGGGCATAAATTTTCCGCGTATCAATAAACTGTTATTCGGAATGCCGTAATTATTATATTTATAAAAATCATCTCCAAAGAGAGGAATTTCCGCGCTTCCCGAGAAATCTTCCAATTTCAGCACACCGTAAGGATTGCCCGATTTGGTATTTCCCTGTTTGTAAGAAGTTACTATCCCCCCGATTATCAAATCTTTATTTTTCCGGATTTCTTTAGCTTCATCGAAATCTTTCAGTTCGAGATTGCAAATATAGTTCAAAATTACGAAATAATCGTCCAACGGATGCGAAGAAAGATAAATTCCGACCAAATCTTTTTCTCTATTCAATCGTTCTATATTATTCCATGCTTCGGTCGAAGGTATCTCGGGCGTGGCAATATCAATGGAATTCAGTCCTCCGAATAATGAATTCATTGCCGAATTTTTATCGGTCTGGTATTTGTTACCGTAGCGCATTAATGTTTCAAGAAATATTTCACCTTTGGAGTTCGGCGCAAAAAACTGTTCTCGCTTGACTTCCGGAAAAGTATCAAAAGCCCCCGAATAACAAAGAGCTTCTATATTTTTCTTATTGCAGGCGGTAAGATTTACCCGTTCGACGAAGTCGAAAATATTTTTGAATGGTCCGTTTGTATTTCGTTCTTTTACGATAGCTTCCACAGCCGAAGCGCCGACGCCTTTCACTCCGCCCAGCCCGAAACGAATATTCCCTTCTTTATTCACCGTGAAATTCAGTTCCGATTCATTGACGTCGGGACCTTTCACGACGATTCCCATTGTGCGGCATTCATCCATAAATTTAGTGATTTCACCGATATCGTCTTTATTCCGGGTTAAGTTGGCAGCCATAAATTCGGCGGGATAATTCGCTTTCAAATAAGCTGTTTGATAGGCAACAAGCGAGTAGCAGGTAGCGTGGGATTTGTTAAAGGCATATTTGGCAAATTCCGCCCAATCACTCCAAATCTTCTCTAATTTTTCGGGCGGACCGAAGCCTCTCTCGGTAGCGCCTTCGATGAACTCGCTATGCAAGGCTTCCATTTTGTCCTTTAATTTTTTCCCCATGGCTTTTCGCAATTCGTCGGATTGTCCGCGTGTGAATCCTGCTAAATCGCGGCTCAGAAGCATCACCTGTTCTTGATAAACCGTAATCCCGTAAGTATCTTTCAAACGGGATTCCATTTCGGGGAAATCATATTCTATCTTCTTCGGGTCGTGTTTGCGGTTAATGAAGTCGGGAATATATGCCATAGGTCCGGGACGATACAGCGCATTCATCGCAATCAAATCTTCAAACCGGGTAGGTTTCAATTCACGCAGGTATTTTTGCATCCCCGGCGATTCAAATTGGAAAGTACCTACCGTTTGACCTTTGCTGAACAACTCGTATGTTTTCGCATCATCTAAAGGAATATTATCTATATCAATATCAATTTTCCTTGATTTTTTAATATTCGCAAGCGCTTCTTTAATAATGGATAAAGTTTTAAGTCCCAGAAAATCCATTTTAACCAATCCGACTGTTTCGATACTTGATCCTTCGTATTGCGTAACCCTTACGTCTTCATCGCTTCCTTTTTCCTTTGCCGTACTTAAAGGAACATAATCGGTCAAATCATCTGCGCCGATGATGACTCCGCAGGCATGTACGCCGACTTGCCGGACGGTTCCCTCCAACATTCGGGCATATTTTAATGTATCGGAGACATTCCTGTCGGGCGAACGGCTTTCCTTATATAATTCCGGAACATATTTGATGCAGTTTTCTATATTCAGTTTCAACGGGTTCCCTGTTTCGTCGTTCGGCAAACGATCGGGAATCAGCTTGGTTAATCGGTCGGCTTCTTGAAGCGGTAATCCTTGCACGCGAGCTACATCTTTAATGGATGATTTGGTAGCCATCGTTCCGTAAGTGATGATATGCGCTACTTTTTCTTTCCCGTATTTCTCGACCACGTAATGCAATACATCTCCTCGTCCGTCGTCGTCGAAATCGATATCGATATCCGGCATGGAAATTCGATCCGGATTCAAGAAGCGTTCAAAAAGCAAGTCATATTTCAATGGATCTATATCAGTAATTCCCAAACAATAAGCGACTGCGGAGCCGGCGGCAGAACCTCTGCCCGGTCCGACGGATACACCCATTGATTTGGCTGCTTGAATGAAATCCTGCACAATCAGAAAGTATCCGGGGAATCCCATCGTTTTCATCGTCTCGAGTTCAAATTCGATTCGTTCGAGCACATCCGGAGGAACAGGGTCTTCATATCTTATTTTGGCTTTTTGTAATGTCAGTTCCCGCAAATAATCCGCTTCCAATTTAATACGAATCACTTTATCGTACCCGCCCAATTTATCGAAGCGGGTTGCATCTTCTTTGTCAAATTCTTCGCGGAGCGCTTCTTCGGAATATTTTTCCCGGTAGGTTTCTTCGGTTGAGAATGTTTCCGGAATTGGGAAGCGAGGCATGATAGCATCGGAATCGATGCTGTAAAATTCAACTTTATCGGCTACTTCCGAAGTATTTGCTAAGGCTTCCGGCACATCGGAGAAAATCGCCCGCATTTCGTCCTGCGTCTTAAACCATTCCTGTTTGGTATAACGCATCCGGTTGGGGTCGTTCAAATCTTTGCCTGTACTCAGACAAATCAATCGGTCGTGCGCTTCGGCATGTTCTTCGTCCACAAAATGCACGTCGTTCGCAACAATACATTTGGTATTTGTCTTTTGAGCCAATTTCAGTAAAACTTTATTTACTTCCGCCTGCTTTTCATAAACGGTACGGTCTGCGCCTTCTTTATCCGTTTTGTGCCGGTGAAGCTCTAAATAAAAATCATCGCCGAAAATAGATTTGAACCACAGAACAGATTCTTCAGCCTCTTTAATTTTTCCGTCGAGAATCTTGCGGGGAATTTCACCTGCTAAGCAGGCAGTGCTGACAATTAGTCCTTCGCTGTATTGCTTCAACACGTCTTTATCGATGCGCGGGCGATAATAATGTCCGTCGATCCATGCGGTCGAAACCAATTTACAAAGATTTCGGTATCCTGTTTTGTTTTTAGCCAACAACACTAAATGCCATCCGCCTCCGTCTTCTTTAGTCGTTTTATCGAAACGGGTGCGGCGGGCGCAATAGGCTTCCACTCCCAGAATAGGTTTGAACTTTTGAGATTCGTCTTTCTTTTTATTTATTTTATCTGCATAATCGTAAAACTCCTTAGCGCCGAACATATTGCCGTGATCGGTAAGCGCCAAAGCGCTCATTCCGTCGGCGATGGCTTTATCAACCAGCGCCGGAATAGTCGACATTCCGTCCAATAAAGAATAATGGGAATGAACGTGCAGATGAATAAAAGGAGTTTCGTTATTATTTTCAGCCGATTGCATATTTAATACGGGCAAATTTTTCTGTTTACCGCATGCAAATATAAGAAAAAATGATGAAATACCTTCAATTTGAAGTTCCGGTTTTTATATTAATTTTGCAATAAAATTTCTTATATGAACGAAGAAACTTATATACTGAATCATATCGACGAGGAAAGCGAGCTTTTGGCGAAATTATACCGCAAAGCTCATATTGAATTGATTCATCCGCGAATGTTGGCGGGACATTTGCAGGGACGAATTTTAAAGATGCTGGTGCGTATGCAACGTCCGAAACGAATTTTGGAAATCGGAACATATACGGGCTATGCCGCTTTGTGTCTTGCCGAAGGTTTATCGGAGGGCGGAGAAATTCATACCGTTGAAATCGACGATGAAATGGAAGACTTTGCTCGGGAGCAGTTCGACCGGTCGCCGCTGAAAGACAAAATCCGGCTGCATATCGGCGACATCCGCGACATTCTTCCCGAATTGGAGGGTTGGTTTGATATGGTTTATATCGACGGCGACAAGCGGGAATATTGCGAATATTATGATTTGGTATTCGACAGGGTTTGTTCAAGCGGAATTATATTGGCTGACAATACGCTGTGGAGCGGAAAAGTGTTGGAAAAGCCGAATCCGAACGATCTGCAAACTGCCGAAATCATCCGTTTCAATGAAAAAGTTAAACAAGATAAGCGAATTGAAAAAATTATCTTACCTTTACGGGACGGTTTAACAATAATTTATAAGTTATGAAAGCTAATCGGATACCAAAGATTGAACGATTGATACAGAAAGATTTGGGAGAGATATTCCTATCCGAAACCCGACAGTTGCACGGCATTCTGGTTTCGGTAACCAAGGTCGGTATAAGTCCCGATTTAAGTTTGGCAAAAGCATATTTAAGCATTTATCCTTCCGGTAAAGGCAAAGAAATGATGGAGAATATCAATCGGCAAAAAAAGGCGATTCGTTATGAATTGGGATTGCGTATCGGGCAACAGGTTCGCCGGATTCCCGAATTGGCTTTTTTCCTCGACGATTCCATCGATTATTTGGAAAATATAGACAGGTTATTGGATCAAGATAAAGAAAAAGCGCTTTGAATCTGTCGTTCTACATAGCCAAGCGATACCTTTTTTCCAAAAAATCGCATAATGCCATCAACATCATCTCGCTGACGGCTGTTTGCGGCGTTGCGGTCGCAACGATGGCAACCGTTTGCGCCTTGTCGGTTTTCAACGGATTTCAAGGATTTGCGGTTGGAATGTTCAGCGCGTTTGACCCGGAAATAAAAATCACACCTGTAAAAGGGAAAGTTTTTAATCCCGAAACCGATTTATTCGCGAAAGTCCGGTCGCTGCCCGAAATAGATTTGATTTCCGAAAGTCTGGAAGACAATGCTTTGCTTAGTTACCAAGGGCGCGAGGTACCTATTATTCTGAAAGGAGTCGGCAGTAAATTTGCCGATATGACGGATTTCAAATCAATTCTGATAGACGGAAGTCTTGAATTGGAAAGAGGTGAAAGTAATTATTCTCTTTTGGGATTGGGAATAGCAAACAATTTAAGCGTCAATCCGAGTTTTCTTTACCCGATGGAAGTGTATATGCCCAAAAGAAAAACTGCCGTGAATTTAACGGATCCGAGCAAATCCGTTTCAAATGATTATATATATATCGCAGGCGTTTTTCGGACCAATCAGTCGATTTACGACAATAATTATTTGATTGTTCCCATTCGTTTAGCTCGTGAATTATTGGATTACGAAACGGAAGTCAGCGCTTGGGAAATCAAATTGAAACAGGGAGTGTCCGTTCATTCTGTACAAAACCAAATACAAACAATACTGGGAAAGGATTTTAAGGTTAAAGACCGTTATCAACAGCAGGAAGATTCGTATAAAATGGTGAGCATCGAAAAATGGGTTACCTTCTTGATGCTCTGTTTTATCCTGCTGATAGCAATTTTTAATGTAACCGGCTCTTTGTCGATGTTGATTATCGAAAAGCAATCAGACGTCATTACACTTCGCAATATGGGCGCCGATAACCGGCTGATTTCCCGTATTTTTTTATTTGAAGGATGGATGATTTCAATTGTCGGCGGCTTTGCCGGGATCGTTATCGGGGTCTTGCTATGCCTTGGTCAGCAACATTTCGGATGGTTGAAATTAGGCACGGGAGACAATTTTGCCGTCGATGCCTATCCCATAATCGTTTCATTTACCGACTTATTGTTCGTTTTGTTTACCGTTTTGATAACCGGTTTCCTATCCGTACTTTATCCGGTACGATATTTGGCAGGGAAATGGTTGAAATGATTGAAGATATATTACATCGCACCGTCCAGCGCTTTTTTCACGGAACCGTATTTAAGAAGCAATTCGCGGGCTTCTTCTCTCGGGATATTCAGTTCTTCGACAATCATTCGAGTTCCGCGCTCGACTAATTTTTTGTTGGTCAATTGCATATTCACCATCTTGTTGCCTTTCACCCGTCCCATTTTAATCATCAAAGTTGTCGAAAGCATATTCAGAATCAGTTTTTGTGCGGTTCCGGCTTTCATACGCGTGCTGCCGGTAACAAACTCGGGACCGACAACCGCTTCAATCGGATATTCGGATGCTTGAGCCAGCGGAGAATCGGGATTGCAGGTTATACAGCCGGTCAGCAAACCGTTTTCCCGCGCTTTCTTCACTCCGCCGACGACATACGGGGTCGTTCCGGATGCAGCAATACCAATGACCGTATCCGAAGCGTTGATTTGAAAAGCCTGCAATTCTTCCCAAGCCTTTTCGGGATTATCTTCCGCCGCTTCCACCGCACGCCTTAAAGCCGTATCTCCGCCGGCAATCAATCCGATGATAATTCCCGGAGAAACACCGAAAGTCGGAGGAATTTCGGAAGCATCCAAAACCCCCAACCGTCCGCTCGTTCCTGCGCCTAAATAAAAAACGCGCCCGCCTTTCGGCATCCGTTTCAATATCTGTTCGACAAGCGCTTCTATCTTGGGAATTACTTTTTCAACAGCCGAGTGAACTTTGGCGTCTTCTTCATTTATGCCGGTCAAAATCTCATGAACCGACATCTTATCCAAATCTTGAAATTCAGACGGAGATTCCGTTATGTGTATCATAATTGAATTTTTAAACAAAGTTATGAAATAAAAAGCAACCGGACAAATTCGAAGAAATGCAGAGCGTAAGCTGCGATGCGAATCGTTTTTGTTTATTAATAAATTCTTTTTTACCTTTGACCCGATATACATAAAAACAATATCATGGATTTATTCGGAGAGATGAAAATAACAAACTTTTTGCCTTCGGGTTCTATATATCAAACCCAAACATGGAAAAAGAATGTTTCCCGTATTAATACGCCTTATACCCTGTTAAATTTACATCCTTTGCCGTTGCAACTTAACGCTTATGCCTTGGAACGAATGTTGCGTGTCATTGAAGATACGGACGCGGGAATGGTGTATTCCGACCGGTATAAAATTAAAGGCGGCTTGATACAGCCTCATCCGGTGATAGATTACCAAGAGGGAAGTTTGCGTGATGATTTCGATTTCGGCTCGCTTCTGCTTTTTCGGTCTTCGACATTGAAAGAAGCGGTACAAGATATGGACGTCGATTACCGGGCGGCTGCCTTATACGATTTGCGGTTGAAGATTTCAAAAAGGGAAGCATTATTTCATCTGCCGGAATTTCTTTATACGGAACAGGAAACGGATTTCCGTAAGTCGGGAGAAAAGATTTTTGATTATGTCGATCCGAAGAACAGACAAGTACAAATCGAAATGGAACAAGCCTGCACTCGGCATTTGAAAGATATCGGCGCATGGCTGAAACCCGAATTTACGCCGGTGGAATTTTCCGCAGAGAGGTTTCCGGTCGAAGCGACTGTAGCGATTCCGGTGCGCAATCGCGAGAAAACCATAGAAGACGCCGTTCATTCGGCTCTGATGCAGGAAACCGATTTCCCGATGAATGTGATTGTCGTCGATAATCATTCTACTGACAGAACGACAGAGATACTTCAACGGTTGGCTTCCGGCGACCGCCGCTTGATTCATATGATTCCCGCCGGCAACGACTTGGGAATCGGCGGATGTTGGAACGAAGCCGTAATGCACCCGCAATGCGGAAAGTTCGCCGTTCAACTCGATAGCGATGATTTATATATAGATAAAAAAGTTATCCGAACGATTGTCAACGCCTTTTATGAACAGAATTGCGCTATGCTCGCAGGGACTTACAAAACGGTTAATTTCCAATTGGAAGAAATTCCTCCCGGAATCATCGATCACAAAGAATGGACGCCGGAAAACGGAAGAAACAATGCGCTTCGCATCAACGGATTGGGAGCGCCTCGGGCTTTTTATACGCCGGTATTACGGGAGATAAAACTTCCGAATACGAGCTATGGGGAAGATTATGCAGTCGGTTTGGCTATCTCCCGGAATTACAGGATCGGTCGAATTTATCAGCCGCTTTATCTGTGTCGCCGGTGGGACGATAATTCCGATGCCGCATTGGATGTAAATAAAATGAATGCGCATAATATTTATAAAGATCGCATCCGGACTATCGAATTATCTGCTCGAAAAATGATGAATAATGGGAAATAAGAGAAATATTTCGCCTTGGACATGGATTCCTTCGCTGTATTTAGCGCAAGGATTACCTTATGTAGCCGTGATGGTTATTTCGGTTATCATGTACAAACGTATGGGTATTTCCAACACCGACATCGCGCTATATACCAGTTGGCTGTACCTTCCATGGGTGATTAAGCCGCTTTGGAGCCCGTTTGTGGACATTCTGAAAACCAAACGCCGGTGGATTTTCACCATGCAGTTACTAATAGGCTCCGAGTTTGCAGGGATTGCATTTGTCATTCCCGTTCCATTCTTTTTTCAGGCAACACTGGCTTTTTTCTGGTTGTTGGCTTTCAGTTCGGCAACGCATGATATTGCCGCAGATGGATTTTATATGCTGGCGCTTGATACCAACCAACAGGCAAAGTATGTTGGCATACGAAGTATGTTCTACCGCGTAGCAACCATTCTGAGCCAGGGCGCTTTGGTTATTTTAGCCGGAACTTTAGAGTCATCTTCCGGCATTGAAGTTAAAATACCGGTAGAAGTGTCGCCTGCTTATACGCAGAACAATTTGTTTATTCCTCAAACTCCGAACATAATAGAACAACAGGGAGATATAACGTTTCTAACCGATAAAAAAACGCTTCAGATCGGAACTCAAACAATTAATAAAGATACATTGAATGCCTTCGTCGAAAAAGTAACCGCTTTAAATATAGAAAATGGCTTTGTTCCGGAGGAGAAGAAAGACGACAAGGAAAATAGGAAGAAGGATATAAAGGGTGAAACAAAAGATAGTTGGATTAAAAGATATTTTGGAGAAAAGAAAGAAGCCGTCATTTCTAACGAAGTCGGAAATATCGGCGTTTTACTTGTTTGTTTATCAAAAAAGCCGGAATCCGGAAAAGAAATGGTATTCAATACCGTGTTGACCAGTGGAGATAAGGGAATTTCTCTGTTGCGTGGCGATCGTTTAACTTTCAACGAAAACAACTGGGACAAACCGGCTTACTTAATTTTTCAGGCAGACCCGAAACTGACCGGTTCAACAAAAGCGGAATATTCCGGTCTATCGGGAAATATCCGGTTTGCGTGGTCAGTCACATTCCTTGTATTAGCCGGCTTGTTTATCCTGTTCAGTTTCTACCATCGCTTTGCATTACCTAAACCTGCGGCAGACGAGCCGAATAATGACTTGAAAGCCCAAACAATCTTGAAAGAGTTTGGAGAAACTTTCGCTTCTTTCTTCAAAAAGCCGCAATTATTTTCCACTCTGTTTTTTATGCTGACTTTCCGCTTGGCGGAAGCACAGGTAGTGAAACTTCTTAATCCTTTCCTCCTCGACCCTATTAACAAAGGCGGTTTAGGACTCAGTACGGGGCAAGTTGGCATTGTTTACGGAACAGTAGGAATCATAGGGCTTACTTTAGGCGGAATTATCGGAGGCATTGCGGTCTCACGAGGCGGGTTGAAAAAATGGATTTGGCCCATGACGCTCAGTATGATATTAACCTGCCTTGCATTTGTGTATTTGAGTTTTAATCAGCCCGAAAGTTTGGCGGTAATCAATATCTGCGTGGCGATTGAACAATTCGGTTATGGCTTCGGATTTACAGCTTACATGCTCTATATGATGTATTTCTCCGACGGACGTTACAAAACGGCGCATTATGCAATTTGTACGGGATTTATGGCGTTGGGTATGATGCTCCCGGGCATGTTTGCCGGTTGGATGCAAGAGCAATTGGGTTACCGGCACTTCTTTATCTGGGTAATGATTTGCAGCATTATCCCGATCATCGCCGTTTCATTGTTGAAGATTAATCCGGAATACGGGAAGAAAAAAGGATAATATGAAAACTTTTCTTTATATATTCTTGCTTTTCCTTTTGTCTTTTTCGGCAACCGGTCAAGCGCAACAACTGCCTGCGGAAACGAAAAGCGCCATTGGAAGTTATTTGACGGAACTTATTCCCCGGCAGACAGCAATTCATTCGATCACGATTGATTCCGTTGCCGTCGAGAAAAAGAAAATTCAACTGTTTGCCGATGTATATCTTTCCTACGGAAGTTTTGACAAGCAAATGACCGATAGCATTTATTTCCGAATCAAATCGCTGCTTCCTTCGGAATACAAAAAGATGAAAATTGAACTGTATTCCGACGGTTATAAAATTGAGGATTATATTCCGTTAAGTCGAAAAGAACGCTTTACCAATCCTGTAAGCATTCCCGTTAAAACCAATAATTCTATTCCTTACAAAATAACCAAAGGGCTTCAGAACAAACATATTGCCCTGTGGCACAGCCACGGATGGTATTACAATTCCGATAAAAATCGTTGGGAATGGCAACGCGCCCGGTTGTTTCAAACGGTAGAAGATTTGTTTCCGCAAAGTTTTGTTTTACCCTATCTGGCTCCCATGCTCGAAAATGCGGGAGCAACGGTTTTCCTTCCCCGCGAACGCGATACGCAAACGCATGAGGTAATCGTTGATAATGATAGTAATGTAACGCAGGGAAAATCGGAATATAGCGAAACATCCGGCGATGAAAAATGGACAAACGGCGATAGCGCCGGTTTCGCTCACTTGAAAATTGCGTATAAAGACGGAGAAAACCCTTTCAGAGACGGGACTTACCGGCAAATCAAAACCGTTACGAAAGGAAAAGCAAGCAGTTGTACGTGGCTGCCCGATATTCCCGAAAAAGGAAAATACGCAGTTTATATTTCTTACTCCTCTTTAAAGAACAGCACGAAAGATGCCCGCTATATCGTTTACCACACCGGCGGTAAAACCGAGTTCGGCATCAATCAAACGATGGGCGGAGGAACATGGATTTTCTTGGGCTTTTTCGATTTCGATAAAGGGGTAAACGAACAAGGCAAAATCGTTTTATCCAATATCAGTAAAGATAAAGGTAAAATCTTGACAGCCGATGCCGTGAAAATCGGCGGAGGTATGGGAAACATTGCAAGAGGCGAACCGCTCGAGCCGAGCGGACGTCCGCGATATGTCGAAGGTTCACGTTATTGGTTGCAACAGGCGGGACTTCCCGACAGCGTTTATAATTGGACAAAAGGGGAAAAAGATTATACCGATGATTACCAGAGTCGCGGATTGTGGGTCAATCACTTGATTCATTCAAACATTCCAATCGATGCCGTTCTGGCTTTTCATACAGACGCGGGAATTACTTACAATAATTCCATTATAGGAACATTGGGAATTTGTATGACCAAATATAAAGACGAAAAATTCGATAACGGAAAACCCCGAATTCTTTCGCGCGATTTGGTTTCTATCGTTATGGATGAAGTCGTTAAGGATATTCGTAAGCAATATGAACCGGACTGGACGCGGCGGCAGATTTGGAACCGCAATTACAGCGAAACCCGTTTGCCCGAAGCGCCGGCGATGCTGCTCGAACTTTTGTCGCATCAGAATTTTGCCGATATGCGCTATGGACTTGACCCTAATTTTCAATTTACCGTAAGTCGCGCCATATATAAAGGATTTCTGAAATTCATCGCTTACCAATATCAATCGGATTATGTCGTCGAACCTTTGCCTGTGCAATCTTTCAGCACACGGTTTTCGGGAGAAACGCAGGTGCAATTGGAATGGCGACCTGCGGTCGATTCGTTGGAACCTTCGGCGATTCCGACAAAATATGTCGTTTATACCGCTATCGATGATAACGGTTTCGACAACGGACAAATTATCATCCCAAAAGAAACTGTCATTGCGGGCTTGACCCGCAATCCCCGAATACAAGTGCAAATTCCTATCGAAAAAGACCGAATTTACCGTTTCCGCGTGACGGCAGTCAACGATGGCGGTGAAAGCTTTCCGTCCGAAACCCTGTCGGTCTGCCGGAAAACGGACGAAAAAGGCGTAATCTTGGTCGTTAACGGATTCAATCGCTTATCGGCTCCGGATAGTTTTACAGCTGACAAAGACAGCCTTGCCGGTTTTTCAGACAATATCGACCACGGCGTACCCGACGGTATTCAAACCAATTATACAGGAAGCCAATACGAATTTCGACGACAATCTCAATGGACGGATAACGATGACAACGGATTCGGCTCAAGCAATGCCGATTACGAAGCGACTAAGGTTGCGGGCAATACGTTCAATTATCCGTACATACACGGAAAATCCGGTGCGGCGGCGGGTTATTCGTTTGTCTCTGCTTCTTCCGAAGCCGTGATGAACGATCAACTATCCATGAACGATTATCCGGTGGTTGATTTGATTCTTGGGAAACAAAAACTGACCTCTGTCGGGCGAGGCGCTTTTCCTCCGCGATTCAAAACATTTCCAGATAGTTTGCAAACACGAATAGCCGATTATTGCAGAGCAGGCGGAAATATTTTCGTCAGCGGCGCATACGTCGGATCGGATTTATGGACCGGCGGGCAGGAAAAAGAATCGGATAAGAAGTTTGCCCGGGATGTATTAAAATACAAATTCAGAACCGGTCATGCAGCAGTAACCGGCAAAGTGAAAAGCGTCTTTTCACCGTTTCCGCAGTTGAAAGGCGACTATCAATTCTACAGCCGGCTCAATCCGGATATGTATGCCGCAGAATCGCCCGACGCTATTGAACCTGCGGGAGATGATAGCCGGACGATTTTCCGTTATTCCGAAAACGGGTTAAGCGCCGGAGTAGCCTATTCCGGTGTTTACAAGACCTGCATACTCGGATTTCCTTTTGAAACAATCATTGATGAATCGCAACGGAATCAATTCATGCAAGGCTTGTTGGATTTTATGGCGGAGAAGAATTAAACTTTAGCAGCAATCTCGCTTATAACTCGCGGAAAATGTTCATATTCCAAGGTATGAACTTTGGCTGCGACATCATCGGGAGAATCTGTTGGAAGAACCGGACAGCGGGCTTGAAAAATGATTTGTCCTTCGTCGTAATTTTCATTTACATAATGAATTGTGATGCCCGACTCTTTTTCTTCGGCGGCAACTACCGCTTCATGCACGTGCGAACCGTACATTCCCTTTCCGCCGAATTTCGGCAACAAAGCCGGATGAATATTGATGATCTTGTTCGGATATGCTTTTAAAAGATTGTCGGGAATCTTTAACAAAAATCCCGCTAACACGATGAAATCGATAGCGTTATCTTGCAGAAACTTTAGAACTTCTCCTGTCTCAAAATCGCTTTTCTTAAAACTGCAGGAAGGAATTC